>Ga0209723_1000088_pt1 | contig 175425 bp, 131 predicted proteins | sample BiotimSIPDNA_2_FD_185750 | JGI IMG/M metagenome (GOLD analysis project Ga0209723, IMG submission 185750) | Anaerobic biogas reactor microbial communites from Washington, USA - Biogas_R2 time_0 SIP DNA (SPAdes) (version 2) | ecosystem: Engineered > Bioreactor > Anaerobic > Unclassified | place...
CCCTGAACGGAAAGACGCTGGAGGCGAGCGGCAGCGCAAGCGACCGAGGCACCACAGCGACCCTGGACGGCGAGCAGCGCGTCCCCTGGTGTGGCGACTACGCCGACCCGTACGAGGCCCTCGTCGAGGAGCTGTTCGACCGCGCGTGTGTCGCCCTCGTCGCCGAGTACGGCGAGCAAGCCACCGACCAAGATTGGCGGGCCCGAATCGTGGACGGCGAGGTGGTTGACCTCGACCTGCTCGACAGCGAGGACGACGACGAATAGTGCAGTCCTCCCCGCCCGTGCAGCCACCTCTATTGCACCACACACAGGAGGCACGACCGATGTTGACCAACGCTGAACTCAAGACGCTTGCTGCTGCCGTACGTTATGCGTCAGCGCACTACGACCTGAAGGACGCGAGGCAGCAGGAGGAGGTGGCCCACCTCGTCCAACGCTACGGCTACGACCGAATCGGCGAGATAGCTCGAGCACAGGCCGTTTGCTTCCCCTCCGCAGATTGCGAACACGGCTACTCGGAGGACGACCACGTGGAGGACACCGTGAGTGCCGTCTTCTGCTGCCTGGACGGCTAGCGTAGCACCCATACATTGCACCCCCCTACTCAACCACACCCAGGAGATGAACCGTGAAGACTACCCGACAGAACTCCGCAGCAGCGGCCCTCGATAGCTTCCTTGATGCGACTCTGCACGAAGCGTTCGTTCGCGACCCGATCGAGGCCGACCTGGACGAGGGCTACGTGTACGCCGAACCGCATGAGTCCGGGGCAATCCGGGTGTGGGTCTGTGCGATCGACGAGGACGGGAACCCAACGGACGAGGTGCTCGCTGAGCGTTTCCTTCTCGTCCGCGAAGTACGGGGGTAGTCTTTCTCCCATATTGACTTACCCCCGGCAAGCCACACCTGGGGTGTCGTCCGTCCGGTGTACCCGGTGTGGTGCCTCGAACCGACCGACGACATGGCAGCCAGGATCGCAGCGGGTCGGCGGAAGAGCGTCCAGGATTTCGAACAACAGGAGTTGCCTGCGGCCTCGGGAATGCGGCTTGTCGACGCCGAAGGAAACGTGATTCGGGAGATCGGTTTCTGCCACCATTCGAATGGGAGTACTGATAATGACCAATATTGAACGAATTGCCGCAAGGCTGAGTGGTCATGATTTCGCTGGTGAGATTCTGGATGACGCGTGGGCGGAGGTTGTTACGGCACGGGCTGTCGAGTATCTTACGAGCCAAGAGATCACGGAGCTTCAGGTGGAAACGGACGATCCCATGGAGGCTGTGAATGAGGGAGTTAGTGTCGTTCTGCGAGAGTTTACGATCTATTTGTGCCGGCAGTACGGCGTGGGACCAGAGGATCTTGAACCACCTTGTTTAGACTGTAAACTGCCGTGGTAGAGGATGATGGTGATGGTCCGTTTGTTAGGAAGCGACTCTTGGAGATTGGCGTTGTGAAAGAACGACGTTTATGGCATCTACCGCGACCCCCGCAAGACCCAGAAACCTACAAACGCCTATACGAAATGAACTGCGCGTTCGACGATGACTTCAGTCAACACGAACCGTGGCAGGAGATTCGTATTCGCCCGGGTTCTTCCGCCCTCGATGTCTACCATCGTCTCCCGTCAGCGTCCGATTTTGAGTACGGCGGCTACATCACGAAAACGCGAATCCGCTATCAAGGTGGTGGTGCAACCAGTGCCAGAACAATCCGTTCGAAGGCCTGCATTTTTCATACCCATCCATCGGAGTACCCCACAGCCGACATGCCATCAACCCGCGATGTTTACCAATTCCTGAAGTTTCGTCAGCTCCGAGCCGTCACGGTCGGGGCTGACTGGATCTGGGTGTGGAACAAGACCCCAACGGTTATGCGTACTGTTAGGCGACTGTTTGAGTGGGAGGATGAACACTTGGTGTCGAAGCTTCACGCTTGATGGAGGAGGCACCCGCCGACTTCATGGATCGTTATTCCGATCTGGTTCTAGATGCGCTTGGAATGAAATGGTGGCAGTCGAGAGATACGGAACCGAGAGCTTGGTGTGAGCTCCTGCGGGACGGTTTGGGGATCACGACAACGCTCATCCGATGCCGAACAGGGTAGGCCCGATGTCGAACGCTTGCGAGCTGCTCGGGTAGTTTCCAAGCGGGAAATTTGGCGAGACTAGGTATTCTCAAAGGTCCTCCAGCGGCAGCCTATTCTCAGGGGTCCGTCGGCACACCCGACGAGAACCCGGGCGAAAAGGGTATTCCGGTGGCTAAGTCAGCGCTATTCTCAGGGGACCCTTCTGGGAATATCTGTGCCACGCCAGATCATTGCTTGGCGTGTGCCGAAGTCGTCGCCCGCCGCGTCGTCATTTTGATGACAGTGCAGACAAACCGCTCTGCATCCTTGCGCGCATAGGTCGGGGCGACCCACGCAAGTTAGCCGACGCAAGAAATGCCAGACGGGGGGGCATTTCAGAATCGGCCGATTCTCGACCGAAGGGAAGGAGTTCGACCGGAAGTCGAGTCCTTTGCGGATAGTACCGGAGGCCTACACAGCTGGTGTGTGAATCGGATTGGGTGCCGACGGAATGAGATCTAGCCCAATTGGTAACGATGGGAATGGTTGATCCAACGCAGGCCATTGCCCTGCACTTGCCAGAGAAAGGTGCTCGGAAAGGGATTCGCGGCTCGTGTTCTAGGGGCCGATTTTGATGTCGGTCTACCTCGGAGGGGAGACTGACACCTGAAAGAACTACGGAACCACGGGACACCAGTCCGGCCGCCCGATGACCTTTTTCCTATCCGAAGCAAGAACACTGCTCTTACCGCTGAGACGCGAGGACCGCCGTGACGTATTGCTCCACGGCGGCGTGGGAAGGGCTGAAGCAGATTGGCTCAGTGGGAAGGAATCTTCGGAAGGCCTGTTTCTTCCGGTCGTATACGCGAGCCTCGACCAGCCGCGGGCCCTGCCGGTTTGACAGATCGGCGTAGTTGGTCAGCAAGGGGCGTTCGATGTACACGCGGCGTCGTAGCAGTACGCATAGCGAGTGGCGACCCGAGACATACCAGCGATCAAGATAGGTCGGCGTGATCGTGTAGAAGGGCTCGTTGAATATTCGCTTGGCCCGGCCGTCGATGGGGGCGTAGATCTGGGCCCGGGCTGGCGGCGGCATGGGGTGATAGCGGAACTTGCGGTCGGGATCGTTCGGATCGGTTATTGCCGAGTACTGTATTTCGTGCAGATTGACCGCGATGGCATACTCGTTTCCAGTGAGTCTCACGTATTCGGCGGTTGCGGGGCGAATGACCTCAGTACGCCAACTCGGGTCCGAGCGGCCGTCGGAAAGGTAGAATTGCGGCCGGCGGGTGGGGTGCGCGGGACGCATCAGGCAGAGTTCGGCCCAGGCCTTGTTGGGGTCCTCGCTGCCTCGGAACGTATAGGTATATTCGGTCCCGCCCGGCACGGGCCGGCCCAGGTATTTCGGCTCTTCCGTATCGATCCATTTTCCGTCGTCGTCGCGCGTGAGCCAATCGGCGGGGTCGACTTCGGCGGGAAGGCGGTCGGAGTCGTTCCAGAACTGCGGGTCGAGTTCGCCGAGCAGTGGCATCAGGCCGTCGGCCCGCTCGGTGGGCAGCTTCATCATGCTGATCGTCTCGGGCGTTCGCCAGGTGAGCCATCCGGTCGTGGGTTTGACTCCAACGCGGCCGGGCGAGCCGCTGGCTACGGAATGGGGAGCGACGTCCTGGAGCCACCGCTGGATGGGCTCCAGTTGTTCCGTGGGCAAGACACAACGCAGGCGAATTGCGGGCTGATCGTCGGTCCGCTTCTGGAAGCGATGGTAGAAGCACTCTCCCGTGTCAGTGAAGATGGTGAGGACGAAAGAGGGCCACCTGTCGCAATCGCCAAGGAGTGAGCCCGTGTTGAACGAGAGGATCAGATAGGGCGTGTGCTCGGCCAATGCCCCGAAGGATACTTGCTCTCCGGAGCGGTCGAGCGCTCGGCCGGGATCGAGATGGAGTTGCTCGCGCCAACGGACCAATTCGGCCGCCGAGAGAGGCGAATATTTATAGGCGATGCGGTAGCGATCGTTGCGCCCGATCTCGCCGCTCAGACGGTTGCGCCAGCCATCGGTGCTCGCATTGCGAGGAGCAAAGGCGGCCACGGGGGTGGCCAGTCCGTCGACCGGTTGAAGGAAAGGCCCCTGCCGATTCGTGATCGAGCTGCACCAGACGCGGGCTGTCATCAGGAGCGGCTTGCCTGACAGTCCCTCCAGTTGTTCGGCAAGCTCGATTCGCCAGGGGGAGGGAGGTGAATCGGCCCAGGAGGTTGGTGTCCTAAGCCATGACGCGGTGAGGAGGCAGATCAGGCATACGGCTCGAGCACGCTGCAATCCGGTTGTCATACGGTCTTCCCGTGCAAGAATCCAAGTCCGATCGGTGGATCACCACCCCTTCTAACGCAGCAACCTCGGCAACGTTACGGATTCGACTTGAGTGGGGGCGAACTGTGGGGACCGCCGGGGAGTTGCTATGATGCGAAGGAGCGTGGCTGGGATGAAGTCTGTCGGTTTGCCAATCAACCTTGGCCTCCCGGGATCGTTGGCCCTCTAACCAATAAGCCGAGAAGCAGCCGCCGATACCCACGCAGAGAATTAGAAGATCTCAGAGCATGTACGAGGTCCGCGCCGTCGGTGGGAGAAAGCGGCTGCGGTCGATGGCTTGACCAAGCTGAACCGGCACTTGCCCCCCCACAGAGGCGGCGTAGGTGTGCTCGACTGATTCCGAGCAATGGGTGGTTTTCCGGCACGTCTCACGCGCCACGTGTACTTGGGACTATTAGTCGCTTGCGAATCGTCTCACGCGGCGGGAACATTCGGAGGGTCGGACCGAAACAGGAGAGCATCCGATGGTGCTCGCGTGCGGCTACTTCTTCTCATCGAGCTTGATCGTGTCATAACCACCCGTCTTGGCGTCTTTGTCGAAGTCAAATGCATGCAGCCGCCCGTCCTCGATCTGGAATTGCGCGGCCAAGGAGACGTACATCAGGCCGCCTGAACCGTCGTCAGCGATTCTCTTGATATCCGCCGGGCCGTAGGCCTTCTCGATCTCTTCCACGGAGGAGCCAATGGCGATCCCTTTCGTCGTCGCTCCCCGGAAGCCACCATAGAGATTTGACTCAGGAGACTCGCAGAAGACCCGCAAAAGTCCGTGATCCTCCTCGCAAACCAAGCTCAATCCTCGGGCCGAGTATGTTATGTAGATGGTGTCACTCACGTCTAAAGGCTGGTACTTGGCGTGCATCTCCTGCAACATCCTTGATCTGAGCTTCTCCTCCTCCAAGGCGTCGAGGTTCTCCTCTTTGACTCGTCGGGCAACCTCTTTGTAGATTCCGTCGAATTCCTTGTTCAATTGTTCGCAGACTTCCGGACTGAACTTCAACCCGTAATTCATCTCGTCCGGGCGTCCTAGCACATCGAGAACGTCACGGAACTTCATGCCGAACCGTGCTGGCCCAATACCTCGCAGGAAGTCGACGGTCGGTGCCGCCAAGTCGGGATCGTCCGGTAATTCCGCGTGAGGCCTCGCCAGCAAATGGTGAAGGCCAGCTCCTTCCAGCATCCTGTAACCCTCCGGGGGAGTCATGCGAAACAGGGATTGGTCCACGGGGACGTTGAACGTGTAGAAGCAGGTGGAACGCCACATGCCCGTGACAATATCATCCGGATCGTTGGGCAGGAATTCTTCGCGAACGGGCAGGCGTGTCGTCGGATCGACCCAGACTTCGGTGCGGGCCATCCCTACGACTTCTTGCGTCGCTCGAGGCTTCAAGACGAACCCCACCAGCTTCTGCCCGTCGATCGCCCGCCCCCCCAACCGCCCCGTCGCGTCGTCTTCAATGCTGGTCAGTCGATCGAGATATTCCCTGGAAGTCAATTCCGATGGGGCACCACCCGAATAGCGCGCGACCTTCGTACGCGTGTTGAGAATCAGGGTCTTGCCACGCCCGTCATCGACGTGGACTACGCCGTTTTTCCACTCGTGCACGGTCAGATCGGAGTCGCGCTGGTAATACACTCGGTGGTCCCAAAAGGACCGCTCATGACACTGACAGACGATCACGGCGGTTTCAATCCGCCGGAGGGCTTCCTGGACGTCGGCGAAGGCAATGCCATTGCTCACGTCCGGTTTCAGCCAGAGAACGGCAGCGACGATCAGGCCGGCCACCAAGCTGGCTCCCACGGTAAAACGCGGCACAGGGAGCATGGCCCACCTCTTCATAGACTCAAGGTAACCGGCGCGGTCCGGCTTCTCCGTGTTGCGCCGCACCCTTTCCATTACCAGAGTGGTAAGGTTGGGTTTGGGCTCGACGTACTTGGCCAACATACGGAACTGTTCTTCCAGCGGTTCGTCGTCGTTCATTGTGATGACCTCTGCATTGCGGCCATGTCACGCAACCGTCTGACGGCACGAGATAGTTGCTTCGTGACCGTTCCGGTCGGGCGACCCGTGATTTCAGCGATTTCGCCGATTGAATGGCCGTCCAAATGACGCAACGTCACGATCAGCCGTTCGTGGACCGGCAAACGGTGGATCAACTCCATGAGTTGCTCGCATCCGTGCGGTTCCGAATTGCCACGGGCACGCGGGTACCCCTCCATCGACTCCAGAGATCCTTCTCTCGGATGTTTCCTACGTTCTCGCAGAGCTTGACGTCCGACAATCCGCATGAACCAGCCACCAAACTTTGAGCCGTCGCGCAGCGTGTCGAGCCGCCTGTAAGCAACCACGAAGGACTCCTGAACCACATCCTCCGCTGCATGGTGGTTCCGCAAGATTCTCAGTGCCGTGACCATCCCCGCACGGCGGTAGCGCACAACCAGGTCCTCGTAGGCGGAGACATGGCCGCCCCTGACTAGCTGAACCAGTACGGAATCCGGCTGCATTCGACATTCCTATTCAGTATCCATGGCTCTATATATGCTGAGCATTCCCGGACGCAATACGCGACAAGAATCCCTCAGAATCGACCAAATGTCTCGGAACCACGAAGGACAACGGAAGCGAGTCGGTCACACCGACTGATGGGTCGACGCTGTGCAGGCGGGCCATCAGATACCTTCCATTGCTGGCGCAGAGCCTTCACCAGCGGTCTCCAATCGTAACTCCGGCCCAGCGAGTCCCAAAAACTCGTCTCAGGAATCAAAGTCCCGAGAACTCGTGAAAATGGGGCGCGAATGAGACACACTCAAACGTGAACCCCCCAGCCCCCCGACAGCAGGGTAACTCGACTCCTGTGCCAAGCCACTCATTAGGCGCACAGGTGAAGCACACCCGAGCAGCCAAGATTCCGATACTGATCGGCCCCTCCACCTGAGGGGATGATGTCGTCATTATGACTGCACCGCCGGCGATGGGCACTTGGGCCTTGCACACCGCGGAGGGCGTGTCCTGAGCACGCAAGCGATCGCTATATTGAGGCTGACGGGCAATCCGCGATCCCTGCATCGGCGAGATCGACCGACTCACGCAAGCAGACCGACGCAACGAATTGACAAGGGCCAAGATCCGTCAGCCAGCGACCACTGTTTTAGGGGGGGGCAGATCGCGCTGTGAAATGCTGTTCCCAAACCACCATTCGAGAATGCGGTTTCCGGAGACAGCGGAATATTCTCCGTACCGGGGCACGACGCCTCCTTCCGACGGACCTTCCAGAATGGTGGCCCGCTGAACCTTCCGGAACAGTTGGTGCCCCCCCATCAAAGGCGACATTCTTCTCGTACTTCCTCTTGCACTCCATCTCATGCCTGAGTGAGGACCAAGGTTGCACCGTCCAGGCCACCCGCGGGCTAACGAGACGCTTGGTCGGTGTCTCCCTCAGCGCTGACCTTCCGTTGACGGTCTTCCTTCCGTCTTCCATGGATTCGGTGGCCAGTGCTGGTAGTCGTGCATATCTTGCGCAACCTCTCGGCCTCTGACGGCAGGCTGATCCCGTGAACGTTTACGGAGTGTATGATTCCCCATCACGACAACTTACTTCGTACGCTTCGCCAGTCTTTCCCACGGTACTCACTTCGGGCGTCAGATTGATGCCCTGTTGGTCACTTCAATTACAGACGCCCAAGGAAAGCACCAAGGTCGTCCAAAGAACCATCAGATTTGTGGCCCTGAAGTTCAGGATCGCGCTGCTCTTCTACGGCAACCGCGACCGCCACGAGATCCTGGTTCACGGCCTTAGCCCGGACCCTCTCTACTACCTCCAATGCTGCCGCTTCCTCCCACCACAGGTCGCGTCCGTCGGCGGGGACTAAGCCATCAATCGCATCCAGCCCCTTACGCCAAAGCTGTCTCAGCGTCTCCTTCTTCTCCAAAGGAAGCAACTTGGCTGGCGCCGGTGCATCATACTCAATGTCGTCCCCACAGGAATACACCTCGTCTACCTCAAAGCGCTCCCGTGCTTTCGGGAAGACATTCCAGATCAACCAAGGCAGTAGCAAACTCCGCGATGGAGTCCTGGAAGGGCGGAAAGAACAAATGCTCTGGTCATACCACGTGTCGAACCAGAAGTCGGCGCTGCACTTCTGCTCCGCCTCCGCTCTACGCAAGAGTGCCTCCCCAAGTTCCTCCTGGAGCTTGTTCTGAAAGCGTTTTGACAGCCGGAGTCCAAGTGCAGGCTTCAGGTCCCGCCACGATTCAGAGCAGAGAGCCCTTTCCAAATCCATAACTCTGATTGCACGCTTCACGTCCGTGGGGAGACCTGATAGCGTCTTCTTCAAGCTTTCAGCTTGCTTCGCCCAATCCAGTATCCCCTTTGCCAGGTTCAGACGCTTGGATATCTCAGGAAGTAAGCGTTCGATCTGCTTCTCTGTCAGAGTATGGAGGTGGCTGTCCTTGCTCGGAATTGTCTCCCCTGCCCCGACCATCTCGGCTGGTGGGGTTGGGTAAGGGGGTTGAGATGAGGCGGTTCCTTGCTTGGGTTCTTTTCGGGGGTTCCCGTTCCCGTTCTCGGAACGCTGCGACGTTCCCGTTCTCGGAACGGTCAATCGTTCCCGTTCTCGGAACTGTCCGCCGTTCCCGTTCTCGGAACGGTTAATCGTTCCCGCTCTCGGAGCGCTCCCGTTCTCGGAATCACGTTCTTCCTCTCGGAACGTTCCCGCTCTCGGAACAACTTGGAGGTTTGCTCGCTTCTTCCCGAGGCTCTCGATGGCTCGGATCGCCCGCTCGTCGGTCAACCCGGCCAACCAAACGTCGATCAGGTCGTTGGCCTTTGCTTTGACCAATCCCAAATGCTTACCGTTGAGTGGTCTTGCCGCATCTGCAATCACGTCCTCTGCTTCCAGGAGGCCGCTTGGTGCGTGTAGGGTGTAGCGGTTCGATTTCCGGGTCCGACGTCGGCTGAGCAATCCGAAGGCCTCAAGATTGTCGATTGCTGAGCAGACTGCACGCTTGACGATTCCCGATTCCAGAGCGATCAGTTCGATGCTCGGCCAGGCCTCGTCCTTGTCTCCAAGGTGGTCGGCGATGGTGGCCCAGACGATCTTGGATTGCGGTTTGACGAGTCCGGTTGGGATCAGTTTTAGCCAGAGGGGGAGTCGGTCGTATCGGCCGTCTCGGATTAGCTCGTCTCTTTTCATCTGAACCTCCGTTGGTCCCAGGCCGCTCCATATACAGGAGCGGCCTGATTGCGGTGAATTGCAGCACCACAATCAGGCCGTTTATGAGGTTCGATTTTGGTGCAATTTGGTGGTCGGCATGCCCCTGTCATCCTCATAACAAGCTGCCTTCCACCATAGTTTTGCCCCGAGGGGCTACCTCTATCTACGCCGCGCGTGGCAAATTCACTCCACGCATTATACCTCAGTTGGACATATTAACTCTTGTCTATACCAGGAGTTATGTCAACGGGTGGGTGTCCTATGACTCAGAATGGGTAGGGCATGGGGTATTCACACATTTTGTGTGCAATACCCCGTAAATGCATCAGGCCCCAGAATAGGGGAAAGTGAAGCATCTCTAATGTCATAACACACATCAAAACAGCATGTTATGACACGTCTGCAATACCTACGATTGGGGAGGGGGTCTGCTCGGAAGTACGCGCGCGCGTTGCCTATACATAGACAGGCCAATCACAAAGGAGAACAAATGCCAGACCTACCAGAAATCGTCGTGTCCTCGCTGGAGTCGCTCCTGTCGTGCCTGCACTGCGACGAGCGGAGCACGTGCGGCTGCTGGGACAGACGCGAGGACCTAACCGTGATCAGAAATTGGCTTTCGAATTGTGCCCGGCAGTCGGGCAATCAACAACAGGGCTGCGGCCCGGAAATGGAGGACTGATATGTCCGCTGATGTGATGAATGATGACGTAATGGACAACAACGACGCCCAGATCAGTGCGAGCGTTCCCCCGGAGGTGGGCGCGCCGAAATGGTCGGACCGGTTCAAGGGCCTCAAGAAGGCCCCCAAGAAACCGGTGAACAACAGGATCATGAGCCGCGACGAACAAGTCGAACTGTTCGCGCCGGTCATCATCCGCAACGTCCTGGACGGGCAAGCGACCGAGCGGGATGAGTTGATCGGGCTCATCGAGCCACGCGGTTACTCGCGCAGTGGCGCGGCAAAGACCGTCGGCGACCTCATCGGTGGGCACCGCATGGGCCTATATCAGGACAAGCAAGGTGCCATCCTGCCGAGCCGGTACAACGGCCTCCTGGTCCTGCAACAACTCTCGGAGGCCAAGGCCGAGGCACTCGCACAAGATCTCGGCTTCGCCTCCGCCGGCGAACTCTACGACGCCATCGACGCGCTCCAGACCGACTGCGAGCCGGACGATGACGAGACCGGCGAGGAGTTTGCACAGTAGCGTCCTGGGCCACGGACGGCCCGCCCTCGCCCCCAGCGATCTGGGGGCGTGGGTGGCTCGTCCGCCAACATTTGAAAACAGAGGTATACAAATGGCTGTAGATGAAGATGGGATCTACTGGTTCGACGGTAGTCACTGGTTCGAGGAGACGCTGGATGCAGTGCATCAAGCAATATTCTTCCGGCTCGTTGATGAAGAATTTCGCTGCGATTCCAGCGGGTGCCCATATCTATCGGCCCCTCTGAAAATCGGTGCCATTCTGACCATTGAACTCCTGGGTGATAGCGTGGATCTCGTTATTGACGACTGGTTGGATGATAGAGAAATGTGGTGGGCCCGCATACCACTCTCCCATCCGGACCTGGTTGGAGAAATCATCAGGACGCTGAAACCCCTTATCTAGGCCGTTCATGGACGGCCCACCCTCGCCCCTCGGGCGCACTGAGGGGCGTGGGTGGATCGTCCAATTCCTGTTTCGGGGTAATGGCCCCAAACTACAAAAGGGCCGAGTGCCCGGAAAGGTTTCCTATGTTTTCTAACATGGAAAACACCAACGCAATGGACAACATCAATAACGACGTGAAGAGTACGAGCGCTCCTCCGGAGGTGGGCGCCTGCCGGGATGAGCTTGTGCGTGAACTTGACGCCTATCTCGGTGGCCCGGCGCGTGTCACGACGGTCGAGCCTGGTGGAGGGGCGTTGGCCGAAATCGTCGTGCATCGTGCCCAAGATAGCATAGGGTCTGCTTGCGGCGCGGCGGACGAGCATTCGATCTGCATCCATGCGGACAGGATAGAGGTCCGACGCTGGAGCGACGGGGCGAAGCTCGCAGAGTTCGCTCGACCGATCGAGGCAAGACGCGTTGCCGGCGAGGTCATGGATGTCGTCGATATCGACTGGCAGTTGCTCGAGCACGTCCCGTATCGCGAAATCCATCGATACTTGGAGGCGGTCTACAAAGACTCGAATCCCATATTTATTGAGGTGGAGGACGGGCCGCTCAGCGGATACCCGGAGACGGTCCTCGACCTGGGACACTTCGAGGGTCCGGTACACGTGGTCTACCGCGGAGATCGTGTTGAGGTACAGCCATACGTCGGCGGCGTACCGCAGACGACGGAGACGATTGATTTCTGCGAGCGTGATCTGGCGGAGTGCCTCGATGAACTCCGCGAATCTCTGAATGATCTCACTGTGGGGCAGGCGACCGGCGTCGCTCAGTAGTCGCCTGGGCCGTCCACGGACGGCCCACCCTCGCCCCTTGGCCAGCCAAGGGGCGAGGGTGGGCCTCCACCAATAAACCTGGAGAGAATAATGGCAAAGAAGAAACAAAAGGGCCTGGACACGGCAGAGGTTGCCGACATGATGTGGGACGCGATCGATACCCCACGCATTGTGAACCGCAGGGGCAGCTTCTATCTCTACGAAGACGGCATCCACAGGAAGGCTGAGGATGGCGAGATCAAGAAACTCGCTCTCGAGTTTACCCGCAATCTGCCGGGCCAACCAACCCCATCTGCACAGTTCGTAAACGCCGTAGTCGAGGGGCTCGCACACCGCACCTTCATCGACGGCACTAAGAATGCACCGTTCCAAATTGTCGGGCTGAATGGGAATGAGAGCAGCTCCCTGCTCGTCTGCAAGAACGGCGTGCTCGACCTCTCCCCGATGTACGGGGGTAGCCAGCCCGCGCTCATCCCGCACAGCCCGCACCTGTTCGCGGTATCAAAGACCAATTACGACTACGACCCCGGTGCGGAGTGCCCGCTGTTCCTTGACTGGCTGGACCGGTTCACCTGCGATGGCGATGGCGACGTCGACGAAGACGTCAAAATCCTGATTGCCGAAATCATCTGCTATATCCTGCTCCGCGACCTCAACTATCACAAACTGTTCGTGTTCGTCGGCGACGGGGCGAATGGTAAGTCGGTGCTGTTGAAAACGATCACCATGTTGATCGGTAAAGATGCCTGCTCGTCATTTGCCCTGGAGCGGCTCGGCCAGCGGTTCGCCATGTCTGGTCTCGTGGATTGTGCCGTCAACATCTGCGGGGATGTCGGCACTACGAGCAAGGTATCCGAGGGACTGCTGAAACAACTCGTCGATGGGTCGCTCGTCGAATCCGAGGCGAAATTCAAGCCATCAGTTAGTACACGCAACCAAACCCGTCTGCTGTTCGCCACGAACAACATGTGGCGAATCCTCGACAATACCGACGGCATGTGGCGACGGATCGTATTCATCGAATGCCTCGCAAAGATTAGCGCTGCCGAGAAAGTAAACGACATCGAGAAGAGATTCGTGCCGGAACTACCTGGCATCCTGAACTGGGTGCTGTCCCACGCCCCGGCCCTTATCGCCCGTGGCGACTTCATCGAACCGGAAGCATGCAAGCGAGCCCTCCTGGCGGAACGCTCCGATGCGAACAGCATCATGGCCTGGCTCGAAAACTGCGTCCACGTCGACGGCGAGACCTTCGTCGGGCCGAAGCACCCTGTCTACCTGAAGTATGCGTCGTGGGCGGAGGATCGTGGGTACAAGGCAGTCGGTGCATATCGGTTCCATAAGGAACTCAAACGGCTCATGAAGCCGCACATCGATGGTGGGAAAGTGAAGATGCGGGTGCGTGGTGTGGCTCGCGGTGAGCCTACCCGGGGATGGTCTGGATTCAAGATTACCACCTCAGAGGACGAGGGAGGGGTGTACTTCGATAAACAGCGAGAAGAGGCAGAACGGGAGCAAACACGCCAGATGGAAGCGGAACGCGAAGCGAGACGGGAAGCGGCCATGGCAGAAGCTGCCAAGCTCGAAGCGGCCAAACGGGACACAACCGTCGACAGCGAGGCTGAGATGGACCGAATCATGGTAGCACTCGGCTCAGCCAACTAGGAGCAACAGCCATGAAAGACGACCGACTACTCAGCATCGACGAAGTCGCCCAGCGCCTCGGCGTATCGACCAAAACCGTCAAGCGTCTACGTGCCGACCCAGGCTCAGACTTCCCAAATGCCGTCCGCGTCGGCCGTCGCGTACTATGGCGGCTCTCCGACGTGCTACGGTACATCGCAGACCTTGAAAGCTGAATATTGTTGGAACAACCACGGCCTGCTTTCCTGGGATGGGTGAAAGCAACTACCAACCCCAGTGAGGACAAACCATGGCTTACACAGTCTCGCTATTTCAGCCACCCATCACACGCAAGAAGAAGGACGGAACGAAGTACAAGACCAAAGGAGAGGTCTGGTGGCTAGCCTGGCGCGACACGCGAGGCAAGCTGTATCGCAAGTCATCTGCGAACATCGTCCGACTATTCACCGGCGAATCCATAGGTATCAAGAACAAGCGAATCGCCCAACAGTACGCCACTCGCCTTGAGGAACGATTCGCACAGGGCGAATTCAGCCTCACCGGCACAATCGCGGAAGAGAAACGCCGACCGCTCACCGAACACTATACCGACTATGAGAAGGTCGTGCTTGCCCGGGAGGGCACCGCGGACCACAAAGCAGACACCATCAATCGCGTCAAGAAAATCATCGACGGATGCGGCTGGAAGAGTCTCGACGACATCAAGAAGGGGCGATTCGAGGCCTGGCTCGGAGAGCAGAAGACCAAGACAGGCCAGCCAATCGGCCGCGAAACCAAGAATCGGTACATCTGGGCGCTGATGAACTTCGCCGCATATCTCGTCGAGAATGGGAGGCTCAAATCGAACCCACTCCCTGGCCTCAAAAAGGCGAAGAAGAAGGACAAGGACAGGAAGTATCGCCGCATACCGCTCACCTGGGAGCACGTTGTGTTGCTCCTGAAATCGGTCGAGGAATCCACCATCACCAGGCGCGGCCTCACCCCGCTGGACCGGTCCGTCCTCTACCGCCTCGCCATCATGACCGGGTATCGGCGCGGTGCTCTCCGCAAACTCCGCGTGCGGGACTTCCAACTCGACGGCGACCAGCCCACAGTCATCCTCCCGGCCGATGCTGCCAAGAATGGATCGGAGACGCCCCCTACGGGCCTCGGAGTCGAGCTGGCTGGAATCCTCCGCCGATACGTCTCCTACCAGGAGTTGGGACCAGATGACCACCTGTTTGCCCGTCTGCCGGATCGAACCGCCGAGGTGCTCCAGGCGGACCTGGAGGCTGCCGGGCTGCCGACCGTTGATGGGCAGGGGCGCGTGGTCGATTTCCACGCGCTCAGATACACCTACAACCACCTCCTCTCATCGAGGGGGGTGGACCTTGGGACCAGGCAGAAGCTGATGCACCACTCAACTCCGGAGCTGACGGCGAACACCTATGCCCCGGTGGTGGATGTTGAGTTGATCAGGGCGTCCGCCTCCCTGCCAGGGGTCCCCACGATAAGTGATTCTATCCTTCCCCCCGCCGGATGCGATTCTGGCGTGGAATAGTGTTGGAACGTTTGTTGGAACAACTGGGGTCCCGGCGAGTCTTTTCGTGTCCCTTCGGGGGCCTTCGGAGCGGCTGTGGTTGGCGTGTCATGGGCGCATGAAGGAGGGCCGCAAAGTGCTTTGTAGAAAGCCTTTGCGGCCCTTCGAGTACCTTCAGGACCCTTCTGGTCCACAATGCGGAGGGCAAGGGAGTCGAACCCTCAACCGGTTTCCCGGCACCTGATTTCGAGTCAGGCTGCTAGCCATTCGCGTACCCTCCGTTGGACATCGTAAGTTGCTTCTGTGCCTTGATTTCCGTCGAGGCTTGAGCTAAACTTGAGAAAGTCGTTTTCGAGTCTGACGCCCGTTTTGACGCCCGGCCAGGCGTCGAGCGGGTTTCTCAAGCTAAAGTTTTCAAGGAGCAACAAGCGATGTCCACCGCCGATTCTACCACAATCCAGAAGCCTGCCAAGCCGTATCCGGAGTTCCCACTTTACGCACACGCCTCGGGGCGCTGGGCCAAGAAGATTCGGGGCAAGACCCACTTCTTCGGCAAGTGGGAGGACCCCCAGGCGGCCCTGCGGAAGTTCCTCGCCGAAGAGGACGATCTCAAGGCTGGCCGGAAACCGGGAAGAGTGGCCAAGGCAGGGCTTACGGTGGAGCAGATGGTGTTCCACTTCCTGACCGCGCAGAAGCCACGAGTCGAGTCGGGGGATATGAAGGTTCGCACGTGGGAAGAATACGAAGACTACGGAGATTGGCTGATTCGCGTGCTGGGAGCCAGCACGCCGGTCGAGGAACTCGGGCCCGCCGACTTTCGTCGCCTGCGGGCCGACTTCCAGAAGACCCACAAGAGCCCCAAGTCCATCCTGGGGGACATCCGCAAAACGAAACGGATTTTCAATTGGGCCGGGCCCGAGCAGGAAGGGCTGCTTGACCGGATGCCTCGCTTTGGTGATGGTTTCAAGCCCCCGGGCAAACGCATCATGCGAGCCCACAAGGAAGAGCAAGGGAGCCGCTCCTTCACCGCCGAGCAGATCCGTGGCGTCCTAACCGTGGCCCACCTCAACCTGAAAGCGATGGTCCTCTTGGGGATCAACTGCGGCTACGGAAATATGGACTGTGTCAAACTCACGACGAAGGCCATCGACCTGGATGGTGGCTGGGCCACCTTCCCCAGGACGAAGAATGCGATCCCCAGAAGATGCCCGCTGTGGCCGGAATCGGTCGCCGCTCTGCGGGATGCTTTTGCTCAGCGAAAGAAACCGAACAAACCCCAGCATGCTCGACGATTCTTCATCACCCAGTTCGGCCAAGGGTACAAGGCCGAGAACCTCAGCCGCGACTTGAAAAACGCCTTGCAGCGGGCCGGTTTCGGCCGCGAGGGGCGCTTCTATGATCTACGGAGAACCTGCTCCTCTATTGGGATGCAGGTTAAAGACGATGATGCCATGCGAACCATCATGGGTCACACGCGCGGCTCCGACGACATGCTGGCAGTCTACAATCAACTGAGCGTTTCGGATAGCCGGCTCTCAGCGGTCACCCAACACATCCACGATTGGCTGTGGGGCGGTTCGGTCAACACCTGGGCCGATTCCGCCTGTCTGTAAAACAACCACCTGACTCGGCCGCAAGTGCCATCCTTAGACTACCACCGGGCCTCGCGAATGTCAAAAGGCCAGCCGCCGAACCCCGAAGGGCTCCAGGCGGCTGGCTGGCAGCCGAGGGATGGGGACCTCGGCCGCTCTCCCCGGGGAGGAGCTATGCCGAGAGGTGAGGTTAGTTTCTCTCGGGCTCGGCCGGGGGTTTTTCGTCCGCTACGGCCTCCCCACGACGGATCAGCGCGGCCAGCCGCCGCTGTTCGGCGGCTTCGGCATCTAGCTTTTTCGCCCCGGCTTCCCTCCACTCCTGGACTTCCTTTTCCCAGGCGTCTCGTGCCTTGCGGTAGGCCGCTACGTCGCCTGTCTGTTCCAGATCGCGCAGCATCCGCTCGGTCTTGCGCACGTCTTCGGGTGAAAAACCGATTCCGAACCGCGCTTTCGCGAGGTTCGCTCGCGCGTCGACCAAATCGCTCTCAATCTTCGCTCTCGCCTCGGCTGCTGCCTGCTGGGCGCTCGATGCCGCCTCCCAGGCGCTCGATGCTTGCCGCAACTGCTCGATGCGCCGATCTCGTGCGGCGCGCTCGGCTGCCGTCCGGCAGACCTGCGATTCCAACTCAGCGAGTCTCGCAGCGTGGGGGTTGCCGCTGTGGACCTTCGGCGCAATCCGCAGCGCGTCCTGCGCAATCCGCTCTCGCAGCGAGCGGCTATCCGTAGGAGTGACCCCACGCAGCATCTCGCGACTGGTCGGTTCGCGCCCCAGCCGCGCGGCCAGATCGGCCTTGATTCGTGCGTGATCGGCCTCCATCTCGCGCCGCGCACGTTTCTTGTCGCTTCCGTCGCTGATACATTCGTACTGATATGCTTTTCCGGTAATCGCAGATCGAAACTCTCCACCAGCATAGTTCTCATTCAGGCTGTACATGTTGCCTCCACAGAATGTGTTCAGTTTCCCCAGCCGCCTGGGCATAACACCCCCAAATACGGGGGCTGGTGTTCAAATCGCCAATCTCGTATTCTCTCTCTCGCCCGATCCCGATGATCGTCGTTCCGCGAATCTCATACGTGAGATTCCCGGGGAGGGGCTGCCGCCTCGCGAGCGCCAGCAGGCGCTGCAACTGCCGTTCGGTGTCGTCGCGGTAGAAGTAATACTTCCTCGCGTGTAGGGCTTTCTTATCACCAAGCATGACTTCGCGCGGCTCTCGGTGTTCGCTGATCGGCTGATCGGCTCGCGTATCAGCGGCCTTCGCTTTTTCGCGCTCGGGTCCAGGTCGCATCTCCCACCATCTCATCTGTTGCTCCAACAGTGCGGGCAAGTTTTGCGTAATTGCGCGATGGAGTTCTGCGCATCCTCCTCAGTCTCGCAATGAGCGAGGAAGCTCATGATATGGCGGATGTAATCGTATCGACAGCGGCTCGCAATAGCGAGCTTGCGGCAGATTTTCCCGTTGAGTTTCGTCATATTTGCTCCTAGGGTAAATATACCCGCAAGGCGCTACGAGCGCCTTGCGGGATGCGATGGGAGCGGAACTACGAGTTCCGCAACTGTTCGACCTCACTTAGCAGCGCCTGAAAGACGCTGTGTTCGATGTGCCTCCCCGAGTCGGCCTCGAAGTCGTGCTTGACGACTCGGGCCTCTGCTGGGGTGATTGGATTAGGCACGTTCTCCGCAATCCACTTGCGGGCCGCAACAGCGGCCACGCCTGCGTAGCCGGCCACGCAACAGCGGCGCACAAACATTTCACCAGGATTCACCATTTTCTGCCTCTCCTCTCCGCATCCGCATGATGCGATCGTACTTTCGCGGCTCCAGAGCTTCGACTCTCGGCCGGGAATATCCTCGGATTCCCCGGCGTTCCCACAGGAGCGCCCAGCAGTTTTCGCACCGGTCTGAATACACGGGTTCAATCTGGTTGCCACAATCGATGCAGAGCCTCATTTGGCCTCCAATAGCAGTTGTTTGCATCTCGCGCCCCAAGCATCCATGATTTCGTGCCGTAGCTCCTCATCCTCGATGCGCTCCTCCAGAGATAGGTAAAACGCATCACCCATCGCGTGAGCCAGGCGGACCACGGCCGTGCGGTCGAGCAGGTCGCGCTCCTTGATCGCGCGCTCCACGTCGTCGACGGCCAGCCGCCGCGCGACTTCGAGCAGGGCTGCCGTTTGGCCGGCCGAGCCGGTCGTCAGAGACTCCTCGACCAGCAGTCGAATCAACGCTAACTCGTCTGCGAGTGAGCGGTCTTGGCTCTCGCGAATTTCATCGAGCCGCTTGGCTCGTTTTTTGTCGATGTGATAGCGCATAAAAAAGGCCGCAAAAGCGGCCACCTGATTTGGGTTGTTGTGTTGTTGGTCAGGGCATCACAAAACAGCCTACATGAATCTTCACACTTGTCTCTCTTTTCAGTATGTGTGTGTAAGAAGTATTCCGGGGCCAGTTCATCACGCTGGCCCCGGAATGAAGTCAAGCAGGAGTCCGGTGCCTGACCGTGTTTTTGATTGTGATTCCATGATATTCGCGTGGGCGGACGCCGGTTGCATCGAGCGTGCTTGACCGTTCGCACTTTGCCCACGGGCACGCAGATCGCAGTAGCATCCCCATCGATCGTGGTGAGATGGGGTCAATGTCTTCGGCAACGCACCACTGCACCCAGAGCGTATATAGCTCATTGACTGTTACGCGGCCGTGTGGGTCACGGATGAGATGGTTTGCGACGAATTGCTTAATCGGTGAACTTTCCGACGCGAGTTCTTCTTTCAGCGCAACGCTGCTCGCGGGCCGGGTGAATTGCCACCGCTTGCGAAGCTGTTGCAGACCTTGGATGGACCAATTCAGGATTCCGGGTAGTTCCAGCGCCAACTTTGCTTCCAATTCGGGGTCTTGATCTTGCCCCTCAACGTGTTCGGGATGATCGGGCGGCAAGAAACTTCGGGTGAACTTCAAGACGATGAGGCGATTGAACAGAGCGCCGCTGGGATCATCGAAAACCAACAGATCGTTCGTCGTTGCAATGAGTTTTCCCGATAGAGTCTCGCTGACGATATCCCGATTTTTGCCATTGATGTCCAGAGTGTCGTTACCTGAGATGATGTTAAGCATCTCGACAATCTCAGACGGCAATCCTTTCTGTGGTGCGCGGACATCGGGGATCATGATGATTGACTTTCCCCGAGCACCCCACAGATGGAATTGTTTCGTGATGTTACGGATTGAGATTGAGGTTGTGTTTTCGCGGCCAACCATCTCGCACAGCATACGCACGAAGACACCTTTGCCACCTCGCGAGGCCCCCTGCAAAAGCATCAGAACTTGCAGGGGGTTGTCGGCCAGCAATGTATAGCCGGCGATCTCCTGCGCAAGCTGGATAGCTTCTGGATCGTCCTTCCATAGCTCCTCAAGGTAGGTGTTCCATCGCGGACAGGTCGCATCGGGATCGTAGTCATACGGCAGCTTACTGACTACGAACATCTCTGGCGTGTGTGGGGTCAAGACGAGACTACTCAGGTCTACGACACCGTTGGCGCAGACGATCGAATCCTTGATCGGTCGGCCATCGAGCCAGCAGGGCGCTGCCACCTCAATCTCTGGCACGATGCTCGTCAACACACCATAGACGCTCGCTACCAGCTTCTCGTTCACGCTCGGGGGTGATGCGTTGAGCCCTTGCTTGCGTTGCCAATCAGCGTACTCAGCGAACACACGCATCATGGTGCGGCGAATATCACGCTTGATGGCAGCGGGTTTGTGCTCAACATAGACTCCCGCCTGATACTCGTAGATTGACTCTTGGTACAACACACAATGCGGGTGGCCTTCCAGGTGGCGACGCGCCAGGCACTCGGCATCACCGATGCCTGTGGGTAGTGCCGCCTTGGCCGTCTTGTCAAAGTCGGGGTCGATCGCTTTGCGAATTTCCTTCCAGCCCTTCCCGGCACATTTCCTGTGCTTGCACTTCGCGGTAATCACGCCCTCGTCACTCTGCCAAATCCAGGCCCCACCATCTGTCTCTTCCGGCCGGAAGGGACACTTGATGTCCCATAGCCAGCCATCGCCCTTGCGCTTGCGGGGCTGGAACGGGTGATTGTGCTTCGTCAGGAACCCTTCCACGTCGAATAGGATCGGGTTGATTTCTTCCGGCACGGGGACTACCGCATCCGGCAACGAAACTACACTGGCCACGGATTCGAGTAGCTCACGAGTGAGAACTTCCAGGTGCGGTGGGGCGTCCACGATCTTGGCAAGACGATGAGGACGTTCAGGCGTCTCGGGGGCGCGACGATTCATCGTGCCGGGCAGCCGGCCGACACGACCGGGATTGTAGACGGTCTGGTCCACACCGGGGAACTTTGCGGCGAGTGCGATCAGGAACCGCTCGATCAGGCCACCGTCGTCAGCAGGTAGGTTGACGCGATACCAGACTTGGTGGCCATTTCCCGAGGTAATCAGAGCCGGCCGGGGGAACCCCAGGCCCGACAGATACTCGATACATTGGACGGCAGCCACTCGCGTGGCCTCAAGCTCGGCCTCGGTGCTGTTCGTCTTCTCGCCGTCGGGATAGACTGCGTCAAAGTCAATGAAGCATGCCGTGCGAGTGCTAATGTTGTGGTCGCCAACCAACTTCTGGCTGTCCTGCCAAGTGCCAATGTCGATCGCATTGGTAGTAACCCAGACGGCGACCGTCTCGGGCTGCTCGCTACGCTCGGCGGCATAGTCGGCGGCATCATCCAGATCGGCGAAATTCCGACCGTAGACGCCCTTCGCGCCTTTCACCCGAATCTCAATCCAGGCGGCTCGCGGGTGAATGAGGCGCAAAAAGCGCAGGGAATCATCGTAATCGCTGTGAAACATGCTGTGGACTCCTAGTGAGATGCCCAGATGAGATTCTTGGTTGGTTTGGGCGGGCCTACCAAGTGTTGTCCGCACTATGTCCGTACCGCGCCGGACTACGAACCAATGCCGCGGATGCTGTAAGTGACTTATGGCAAAGGTGTTACGGCAAAATCCGTCCGCAATGTCCGCACTATGACCCGGATTTTGCCATGGTGAGTCACCTACGTATGTAGGGTGCGCTCTGTACGTTCTGTGTATTACTTGCTAAAGAGCCGATCTATTTTGAAAAAAGTGAGGACAGTGAGGACGTTTGTGACGCAAGACGTTACGTAGCAACATCTTAACACCGTCCTGACACTCAAAATCGTAGTCCGGTCACTGCGGACAGTGTGGACGTATCTACGCGGTGAAAGTGACCGCAATCCACCCGGATGGGGATACTATCCCCGCCAGAATGGGTGTGTTCGGCCGGTCGCGGCTGGAAACTGGATGCTGGCAGGCCGTGAGAAAACGGCCGATTGCTTCAGTAACAGTTGCCATTTGCCTTCTTCTTTCTTGTTTGACGCGTTTTTGTGACGCTCAAGTTGAGCGTCACATGAGCGTCACACTCTTAACTTGTTGCTGCATAAGGGGTTACCTCTCGTGTGACGCTCGTGACGCTCAAAACAACCAAGTCACGCATATAGGCGCAAGTGTGTTCTTTGATTTACACTCTAACGGGGACCCCCCTACCCCTAAATAGAAAAAACACTATTGCGCCCTATAGGCGAATTTGGCCGTTTTGAGCGTCACGAGCGTCACAGACACTCTAAAGCATTACTATGAAAGGTTTTACGTCTGTGACGCTCATGTGACGCTCAAGTTGAGCGTCACAAAAACGCGTCGATTGAGACCCGCAAGCCACCCGGATGGGGCTACTGAGCCCACCATGATGGGGATGTTCGGCCTGCCAGCCGCGTCAGAAAGGGAAACCACGGCTGGGACCAAAACTGGATTCTGGTGGCTGGCGGGTTACGCGACGATCCGGCCGTCGACCACCGAAACCTCGACCGGCAGACTCAGGCCGACAACGCGTTGCCTTCCCATTTGGTCGACGGCCAACTTGTAACCGCGCGCGGTCAAATCGGCGAGAATTCTGCTTCGCGGCCACTTCCGCTTCTGGTTCGGGTACGTTTCGCGGAAAAGTCGAACGATTTCCGTCACCGGGGCCGAGCCGCCTGGCTGACATCTCTGGATGATTGATTCGAGCATGGTGTGTTCCTTTGGTCGTTGTGATCGCCCCTATACAGGGATGAGCTTTCCCCTTGAATTTTGACACAATTCGTCCCTATTTATATAAGCGGGCAAAACGCCCGTAAATTTTCACCCTGCGTCGAAATACTTCAACGCGGCAGGGGAAGCTGCCAATTCTCACGCGCGGTTAGAGCGTGTAAACGCTCCACCTCAGACCGCCCCGGCCGCGATCCGCCGCGCCAGCCAGTGAATCCCGCACAATCGGACCCCCAACCTGCGAGATTCCTGGACCGCCAACTTGCAGGCCAGCTTCCGGGGGATGCCGTCCAAGAACAATCGAGCCTCAAATCCCAGCAACGCGGTCGTGCCGCAATGCGCGGCCACGGCCCCAACCGGCCGATCCCCGTCAAATAGGATGTAAACTCCCCATCCAGCCCGCCGGCCGCAGCGGTATTTGCGTGATCCCAGGTGACCGCGCTTGGCTCGCCGCTTTTCGAGTGTCGCTCTGTATCGATCGGGGTGCCGCTGCCGCCACCTCTGCCACTTCTCCGCCCCAGTGAATGCCATTGCCTATTTCTCCTATTCAGTAGCGCTTTTGCTTGACTTCCGCCAAAGGTATGGTATGATTGCCTATAGAGTAGCGCTAACTTCACAAAGCGCTACTATGCTGCAAAACTGAGGTGACACCGTGCCGAACACCAAAGGCCAGAAATTTCCCGCCGAGCCGCTGACCCCGGCCGAAGCCAAGAGCCTGCTCGCGGCTTGTGGCCCGTCATCCATCGGCCTGCGCAATCGAGCCCTGCTCGTCCTGCTGTGGCGTGCCGGCCTGCGAATTGCCGAGGCGCTGAGTGTCCATCCGCGAGACCTGGATGACGGCGTCTTACGGGTTCGACGCGGCAAGGGCAGCAAGGCTCGCACCGTGGCCCTGGACCCCGAGGCGCTCGCCGTGGTCCAGGCTTGGCTTGAGCGCAAGGCTCGGCTGGGGATCGCCGGCCCGATCATCTCCACGCTGCGAGGCGAGTCGGTGCTGGCCTCCTACGTCCGCAACCTGCTCCCCCGCCTCGCGGCCAAGGCCGGGATTGCAAAGCGTGTCCATGCTCACGGCCTGCGGCATTCCTTCGCTGCCGGGATGGCGGATGAGCAGATCGACATCCGAGTCATCCAGCGAGCGCTCGGCCACTCCAGCCTCGCCACGACGCAGCGATACGTCGATCACCTGCGGCCGACCGCCGTAATCGACGCGCTCAAGGGTCGCGTCTGGTAGGAGGGTCAAATACCCAGGGGGGTCTATTCCAGGCCCCGCGCCGCGCACCGCCCCCGGCGCTAAGCGCAGCGCGGCGCTTATGATGTTCCAGACGCCATACGCCGCATTCAACCACTCACTGCGGATCAGAACACCACCCCGAATCTCCGACGCAGCCACGGGCCTCCTAGGGCCCTTAAAATCGATGCGTGTAAACGGTCTGTGTAGCGAGCGGTCCAAGGTGCTGGGTCCGGGCCCCGCGCCGGCCCGTGGGCCCGAGCCGGTGGGGCCGTCCCGCCCCGAGCAGGTGAGCCCGAGTCCGAGCCGGCTGGGCCCGAGCCGGCCCCGCCCGAGCCGTGAGCCGTCCCGCCCGAGCCCGTGGACCCGAGCCCGTGGGCCCGAGCGGGTGGGCCGCGACGGTGGCCGCCCGAGTCCCGAGCCTCGGACCCTGTGGCCGGGCCCCGAGCCGATCCCCGAGCCGATCCCCGAGCCGCACCGATCGGCGAACACCGAATCGGTGATTCGGTATGCCGAGCGGCTGGCGGGCCCCACCGCCAGCCCGCCCCACCGCCCCACCCCTCACCGCATATTCGGCGCACATCCGGCGCGATTCGGCGCGGACTCGGCGCAGCCCCGAGCCGGCCAGCCTCACCGCTACCAGTATCATTGATACTGAGACGGTTCAATTTCCCGGCTCGATTTTCACCACGCCCTATGTCCACGCTGTAAATAGAGATACTGAAAGGGTTTGGGAATCGCTGTTTTGGCTAACCCCACCATTGGGTGGAATCGTCATAATCACTACGACCGCAACGTCAATGGAAAGACATCTGTTCCGATTGTAGGGCCCCCAAATTCCGCCCCGCCGGTGCCGCCGGAACCCAGGGCGGGTCAGATTCGGCAGACCTGACAGAACCCCTATAACCCCACCCTGCCCCTGCTCCTTCGACCGTGGTGGCGGGGACGTGGGATGACTGCCGCGTCAGAACCCGCCAGCCGCACTGATACTGTGATTCGGGCTCGGGCCTGGGGCCGGCTCGGGCCGACCCCCGGCCCAGCCACCAGCCGCAGTGATGCTGTGTTCGCTCGCTCAAGCCCCATTTGAAAACCCTAAAGACTTTCGATCAGCACAACCGATACAATCCGCATGGCTTACCACGGAGGAGAAGTATGCGGACGATAGCGGTGCTGTTGCTGCTGGCATCGCCAGCAGCAGCCCAGATCACTGGGAACGTCGATTACCTGTACTGGCGGGCGAATTCCAGCGATTTCCACCACTTCATAGACCGAGGGCCCAGCACAGAGCATGCTGGCAGCGGGGTCCGTGCCGGAATTGGCTACCGACTCAACTGCTGGGAGGCATCGTGGAACTACACGTACTATGCCTCGGATGCGTTCGGGGAGCAGAGCTATCCCATCAATAACTGGGTGGAGTATTTGTCCTGCGACGATGACCTGGATTACCAAGTCCACGACCTGCAACTCTTGAGACGCTTCTGTCTTGGTCAGTGCTGTGAACTGGACATCTTCGGCGGCTTCCGCTGGGGGCAGATCGACAGGACTTCCCAGAACCTCTGGTTGCAGGATGTCACTCCACAAGGCCAGCACAGCTACCTAACCAGTATCTCCCGGACCGACTCGTATGGTGGCCGCCTGGGTGGTAACTTCCGGGTCCAACTCACTGAGTTCCTCAGTTGGTTCGCCAGTGGTGCATTCTCTGGCCTGCTATCCACAACGGATACGGTCTCGCACGATCTGAACACGATCGTGCCAGGGCGTCATTGACGCCCGTATTAGTCCGCTAGAGGGGTGTTTCGGGGCTTGCCGGAAAGCGAGAGAATTGGACCTAAGTCGTTGCCGGATTGAGATTTGGGCTTATATTTCCCATTTCGCCTAGATTGCCCAAAGTGCCAAGATTTCGATTTCGAGTCAGGCTGCTAGCCATTCGCGTACCCTCCGGCTGGGTTTAAGTTTAGTAGGTCCCTGGTCTTATGACAAGGTCCCGAAGGTACCGGTTCGGTGCCAAAAAGGCTGGTGGCCGGAAGGTGCAACGGCTGGTTGGCGTTGCTTCAACTCGTCCGAGTTTCTCTAGCTTCGCAGATTCCCGACAGATTGAGCAGTTTCGCCGTGGACCCACCCGAGTGGTTTTGCTAGGATTCTGCCTTCCGTAGACGCAGGGAAGCGTGCGACGGGCATGCGAAGTCGCTAATACGGTAAAGGGCGACGATGAAAGTACTGGCTCTGATTGAGCGCCCCCACCACGTGTGCTATCGCTATCGCATTGAGGCGTATGCGGCGGCACTGTTTGAACGAGGGCTTCAACTCGAAACCATCCCACTCCGGCATAGTGGTGCCCCTCGCATTTTTCGCCTGCCGGCGGCGGCCGAAGCCGACGTCGTGATCCTGCAACGCAAACTTCTACCCCGCTGGCAGTTGCATCTGCTACGCCGTTTTGCCAAGCGACTCGTCTACGATCTGGACGACGCCGTGTTTCAAAGGGACAGTTTCCAGCGAAAGGGCCCCAAGAGCGGGCGGCGGGAGCGACGCTTCCGGGCCACCGTCTCGGCGGCCGACGCCGTGATTGTGGGCAACGAGTACCTGCGCCGCTGCACCGCCCAGATCGACGGCAGCAAACCGATCCACGTCGTGCCGACCACCGTTCAGCCCCAGTACTACAGCCCGAGCCGACATCATCGAGTCGGCGCCAACGTCCGCCTGGCCTGGATTGGTTCGTCGAGCACGCTCCCGGGCCTGAAGCTGGCCGAACGCCACCTTTGGGCGGCGTCGGAGAAGGTTCGCGGCCTGAGCTTGCGCCTGGTTTGCGACCGGAGCGTCGAGTTGGCTGGAATTCACGTGGTCCTGCGGCCCTGGGCGGCAGCCACCGAGGCCGCCGAACTGGCCCATGCCGATATCGGCATCAGTTGGCTTTCCGACGATTCCTGGAGTCGCGGAAAATGCGGACTCAAAGTCCTCCAGTACATGGCGGCGGGCCTGCCGGTCGTGGCGAACCGGGTGGGGATGAATCGGCACATGGTCGTCCACGGCGAAACCGGCCTGCTCGCCGATACGCCCGATGAATGGGCGGACGCCATCGCACGTCTCGCATGCGATCCCCAGTTGCGATCGCGGATGGGCGCCGCCGGCCGCCGAATGGTCGAGCAGCACTACGCGGTCGATCGCTGGGGTCCCCGTTTCGCTCGGATCATCAGAGCGGTCGCCCAGCCGACTCTCGACGAGTCGCTTCTCGTGTTCGACGACTCGTCTGCAACGGCGCTTCCGGAAACGTCACCGGCGACCCTGCTTAGCGCGTGACAGCCGGGATTGAGCCGAAGAAGGTGCGTGCAGGAGACATCGGACTACGCTCTCCAGCCTCGGCCCAGCTTTTCTCAGAAGTCGGTATTCACCCACTTGGCTGACTGTTCAGTCTGAGGGTCTAATGGACCGTTGTTTTCGTTCGTTCCCCTTTGCCGGAATCTGCCCCGACGAGAAGCCGTGATGCGAGAAGCGCGATTTACCGAACTGAAGAAGATCGAGATTACCGACGTGGCGGAACCGAACGTCGAGAAGCCCGACGAAGTGAAGGTGCGGATCGACCGCGTGGGAATCTGCGGGTCCGACGTCCACTACTTCGTGCATGGTCGGATTGCCAACCGAGTTGTCCGTTATCCGGCGACCCTGGGACACGAATGTGCGGGCACCGTCGTGGAGGCGGGGGCGGACGCCGGCCTAGCCCCGGGCACACGGGTGGCGATCGATCCGGCGCTCACCTGCGGCCGGTGCGATCAGTGCCGCTCGGGGCGCTCGAACACTTGCCGGGAGATCCAGTTTTTGGGTACTCCCGACGAGGCCCCGGGGGCCGTCGCCGACTACCGGGTGTTGCCTGCCCGGAACTGCCTGCCGATCCCCGATTCGCTGTCGCTCGACGAAGCCGCGTTGATCGAACCTCTTTCCGTCGGCCTCCACTCGGTTCGGCTGGGCCAGCTCAAGGACGGCCAACGAGTCGGCATTCTCGGCTGCGGCCCCATCGGGTTGAGCGTGCTCCTGACGGCCAGGGCTGAAGCAGAGGCTCTCACCACCTACGTCACCGACCTGTTGCCGGAGAGACTGGCCGTCGCACAAACGTGCGGCGCCGATTGGACGGGCAGCGCGACGGACTCTGTCGTCGAGCGAATCCTCGAACGGGAGCCGCTGGGTCTGGATTGCGTGTTTGAGTGTTCCGGCGACCCGGTGTGCGTCGATCAGGCGATGCGAATCCTGACCCCCGGCGGCCGCCTGGTGATGGTAGGCATTCCCACGGCGCCCCAATTGACTTTCGACGTCCACCTGATGCGAACCAGCGAACTGACGTTCCGGAACGTGCGGCGTCAGGAAGGCTGCATGGAACCGGCCATTCGCATGATGGCCGACGGCCGAATCGATGCGGGTCCGCTGGTAACCCACTACTTCCCGCTGGAACAGATCGAACCGGCCTTTGAGACGGTAGCCGCCTATGACGACGGGGTGATCAAGGCCATGCTCGTACTGGATGAGGCGACGTGAGTGTTGCCTCGGAAACGGAGAACGGAATGATGGAAGAGTGGAATCATGGAACGATGAATGCTTGGGCCCGCCGCCTTCACCGGCGGAGATTCAATCCAGGGTGAATTCCGTTTCGGTGCTCTGTTTGCGATAGATCGGCAGGTGACGGTAGTAGACTTCGAGGATCATGGTCGACAGCGAAGTGTCGTAGAGCCGTCCGCCTTTGCCGCCGTGGCCGTCACCCACGTGCCAACTCCCCTTTTCGTGCCCCTTCTGGGCCTGGGTCTTGATGAGTTGGTCGCGCATCACGGCGTTCCACTGCTTCCACAAGTCGCCCTCGTAGTGGCGCAGCACCTGAGTCGCGTAGTAGTTGTAGTAGTTGTTGTTCTTCGAGGGTCCCTGATCGGCAAGGAACTTCACGCCCTCGATCAAGGCCGGATGATCGTGATCCCAGCCCAGGTGCATCCGGCAGAGCAGCCCGACGGCCGTGGTCGATGCCTTGTCGCCGGGAGTGGTGTACCCGTATCGAGCCCCGTTCCGCGCCTGGACGGAATCGAGGAATATGGAAGCTCCGCGAACCGTCTTAGGGTTAATCGTCAGGTAGGCCATGTGGCCGCTCTTCATGGCCATCACCTGCCACCCGACCACCGAAGTATCGCCCGGAGTCTGCTCGGCGTATCGCCACCCCCCGCCAATGCGATCCTGGGCATAGGCAATGTAGTTGAGGGCGAGTTGGGCCGCTTGATACAGGCCCTTATCTCGCGTCATGGCATAGGCTTCGCAAAGCGTGATAGCGGCCAGCCCGTGGGAATACATGGAACCGCCCGGCTCATGCAGGCTTCCACCCTTTTGAGGCGAGACTTTCATGCGCCTGGTCAGGAAGTAGAGGCCCGAGTTGACCACCTTCTTGTATTGGCCTTCCTTGTGCGTCTGGCCGGCGCCCAGGAAGGGGAGCAGGGCCATCGCCGTGGCCGCATTGCGGGCCTCCCTGAGCGAGCCCGGGTTTCGGCACTGGCCCTTGCAGGAGGGACACAGGGCATGGTCGAAGTTCCAGCCGCCATCGGGCATCTGGTGGTCCGTCAGCCAGACCAGCGCCTGCGAAACCGCCTTCTCGCTGGCGTCGTTTCCGCCGTCTCGTTTGACGAGCAGGGCTTTGCTTTCTCCGCGGCCGGAAAGGGCGTCGCCCGAGAGCGAGCCGATCGCGGCGGCCAGATCCATGGACGGCGCTTGTTCGAGCCCCGTGTCGCTCAAGTCGACGCGGACCGCGGCGGCCGGTTCGTCGAACGACGCCATGGAGATCTCTTCCGGTTGGATGACCGATTCGAGAACCAGGGCGTCGGAACTCATCACGTCGAGCGTTTCGAGGGGTTCATCGTCGAAATCCTCGAGCTCTTCCAGGGCTTCGTCGTCTCCGGTAGCCAGCAGCAACTCGCGGGCGTCGTCCATCGAACCGGCGGGAAGGTAGAACATGGCCAAGGCCAGCAACATGATCACGTGGACGATCATGCTGACAAGCCAACTCGGCGTCGCCCAGATAATGTCGTGCCATACGGTCGAACGGGGCAGTTCGACGTGGACTTCGGAGTCCGGCTGGGTTGCCGGAACCTGACGCTTGCCGCCGGGGTCCGACGCGACAGGCTCGACAATCACTTCCGCCGTCTCGGGCGATTTCGAGTTCGAGGAGGTGTCACTCATAACCTTTCCTTCCACACCGAGCCTTCCGCAAGGGCACCGAAGTTCCGAGTTCCTCAATGCTGAATCAGGAACCGGAATCCGGCGCGGGGGCCGTTCTGAAAAGACGGAGTTCGGCTGTTTCTGGCACCAGAAAACAGCGTTCGAATCGCAGATGATGAGTTGCAGTCGGTCTCGCCAGACCCTGCCGGAACGCGTCCATCGGCGTCCCCCCCTCGGTGAGCACGGCCAGGCGTGGAGATTGGGCCTCCAATCGTGCCCGAGGCCCACGGAATCTCCATACTCCCAATTTACCTTCTTGCGATGTAGACCACCAGTATTTGCCCGCCTTTCGAGGGAGAAACAGGGCGGTGCCCAGGAAGAGAATGCAGAACTGGGACCTAGCTCTTTCAGGTGGCATGCACGACGATCCAACTCGTCGCAGGCCGACAGGCGGGCCTGATTTCCGCCAAGAGCCCGTGCGAGAAACGGCGAACGGCAGGAGGGGGCTGCCGAAGTCGGGCGGGCGTCCGTGTACATCGGCGCCACAGGCACCCAGGGGAACTGCCAAGTCCTACTGTGGCAAGAAAAGCTGCTCCGAGCGCCGTTTGTGGGAAATCGGAGGTTTCCGGCAGTTTTTCGGACGGCACTCGGAGAGTGCCTGCTACTTTGCAGTTCCCCTGACCGACGCCCCGGGGGGATTTCCAAAACGCTCCTATTTGGTAGAATGCCCAATTCGGCTTTTGCCGAAAAGACTTGGTACCAGGACGACGACCAGGCGACCTTCGGTTCATGCTGGAAAGCGTGCCGGGGGAGGATCGCCTCGCAATATCCATCGGGAACCGGCGAGACTCGGAGATTTCTTTCATGGCCAAGGGCGGAAAAAAGAAGAAGGCGGAATCGGTCTTCCTCGTTTGCGAAGAGTGCGGGGACTACAACTACACGTTGCGGCGGAAGCCGGGCGGCGAGAAGCTCAAGCTCTCCAAGTACTGCCCGCGGACGCGCAAGCACACGATGCACACCGAGAAGAAGAAGTAGGCGGCTCTCGCAGCTTGAGCGGCCTCCGGGTCCCGCCACGGCGAGGTTCGGACGCCGTGGTCCACGCGAGGCTCTTCCATGCCGAAGCGCTGGCGAATTCATCCTCACGACGGCGACCACATTGCCCGGCTGCAACAGTCCGCGGGCGTGTCGGCGGTTGTCGCGCAACTGTTGATCTGCCGCGGCATTCGCGATCCCGGTGCGGCTCGAGAGTTTCTCGATCCCAAGCTCTCGGATCTTCGCGACCCGAACCTTCTGCCCGATTGCTCCACGGCGGCGGAACGCCTGCACGAAGCGATCAAGGCGCGGCGTTCCATCACCGTCTACGGCGACTACGATGTCGACGGAATCACCGGAACGGCCATCCTGCTGAAATGCCTGCGGCTCCTCGGTGCCGAAGTCAACTACTACGTGCCGAGCCGTCTCGACGAAGGCTACGGCATGAACCACGAGGCGGTTCGTTCGTTGGCCGAACGAGGCAGCCAGGTTCTCGTCACGGTCGACTGCGGCATTGCCAGCGTTGCCGAGGCCCAGACGGCTCGCGAGGCCGGAATCGATCTGATCGTCACCGATCACCATGAACCGGCCGAGCGATTGCCCGAGGCGTCGGCGATCGTTCATCCCAACTTGCCCGGCCGCGACTATCCCTTCGCCGGCCTGAGCGGCTCGGGCGTTGCCCTCAAGCTGGCCTGGGCCCTCTGCCAACGGGCCTCGGGCGCCAAGCGTGTCAGCCCGCACATGCGAGACTTTCTCGTCTCGGCCGTGGGGCTTGCCGCCATGGGCACGGTGGCCGACGTCGTGCCGCTCGTGGACGAAAACCGCGTTCTCGTTCGCCACGGGCTGGTGAGCCTCAAGGACAAGCCGGGATTGGGCCTGGAAGCCCTGATGCGGATCACGGAACTCAACACCAAGCCCGCCCTCGACGCGGAAGACATCGGTTTCGTGCTCGGCCCGCGACTCAACGCGGCCGGCCGGCTGGGCCAGGCTCAACTGGCCATCGAGTTGCTCGTCACCGATCGGCCCGATCGCGCCGAGGAACTGGCCCGATACCTGCACGGGCTCAACGAAAGCCGGCAGACGCTGGAACGCAGCATCTATCTCGCGGCGAACAAGCAAGCGAAAGAGCAGTACAATCCGGCCGAGGATGCGGCCCTGGTTCTGGCCGATCGCGGCTGGCACCCGGGCGTGATCGGGATCGTCGCCGGACGCATCGCCGAGAAGTACCAGCGCCCGACCATTCTGATCGCCCAGGACCAACTCGGGATCAAGCCCGGTGTGGGTTCCTGCCGAAGCGTGCCGGGGTTCGACTTGCACGCCGCCCTGTCCCGCTGCAGCGAGTACCTGATCGGTCACGGGGGCCACGCGGCAGCGGCCGGGTTGACCATCGACGATCGCCAGGTCGACGAGTTCCGCCACGCCTTCTGCGAGGTGGTCGAGCAGGAAATCACCGAGGAACTGCGTATCGCGGAGTTGAAGATCGACGCGGAGGCCCCGCTGAACGCCTTCACCCTGCGAGTGGTCGATCAGATTGAGCAACTCGGCCCCTTCGGCCAGGCCAACTTGCGGCCGCTGCTGTGCACCAGCGGCGTGTCGCTTGCCGAGCCGCCCCGTCCCATGGGATCGGGTGGGCATCATCTGGCCCTCAAGCTGACCCAACACAACGTGACCCTGCGAGCGGTGGCCTTCGGCGGCGGCGAATGGGCCGAGGAGATCGCCGCGGCGGGCCGGCCGCTGGACGTTGCCTTCCGCCCGGTGATCAACACCTTCCGCGGGCGGCGCAACGTGGAGCTGCACCTGGTGGATTGGCGGACCCCATGACTTCTGGAGTCTCAGTTCGGGACTGGTGCGCATGGTGCGCGCATGTTCTTGTGGAGGTTTGGCTGCGGGCTTGCCCCGCTTTGGGAGGCGGTCAAGATGAAGTGCTGGAACTGTCTGAGGAAGCTGCCGAAGAACGCCAAAGCTTGCCCCTTCTGTGAAGCGGCCGTCGAGGAACAGCCTTCCGCGGAAGAGTTCGAAATGATGAGGGAATTTCTCGATCAGATGCCTCTCGACGCCTTGGGCGAGCTGGGGGCTGTGATGGCCGAGAGCGAATCGGCGGAGGATTTTGTCAACAGGATCCTGGTGGGCGACTGTCCCAAGTGCGGCAGCTCCGACACGGGGAACTGCGAAAACGATCCGGAAATCGACAACATCATCGTAGGCCGCTGCTACCAGTGCGGCCATATATGGTGCACCGAATGCGAGAGACCGCTCGATCCCAAGTCGCCCAAATGCCCCTGCTGGGACGAGGAAATCGAGTTCTGAAAGGCCTTCGCGGGCATGACGGTGAGGGGGACCCGCGGGTTTCTTTTCGCTGGTGCAGCGGCTAGACTGGCAGCCAGTGAACTCCGTTCCCTGATCGCCCCCTGCCCGCGGAGACCTGCCATGAACGCCAACTCGACGCCCATTCTTGCCACGATCCTCGGCCTCTTCCTCTTGTCTTCGGCAACTCGGCTCCCGGCCGCCGAACCGGCCGAGAATCTCAACGTCCTGCCCGAGCAGGCCGGCGGCATCGCTCCCGGCGAGATGCTGCACGCCTATCTCATGGAGAAGGTCTTCGAGGCCACCGAGCGGCGGGACGCCGAGTTCGAGAAGATCGAAACACCCGAGCAGATCGCCGCCTACCAGAAACGGATGCACGAGTTCTACATTCAGCAACTCGGCGGCCTGCCCGAGCGGACGCCATTGAATCCGCAAGTCACCGGCCGCGAGCAGCGCGACGGCTACCGCATCGAGAAGGTCATCTTCGAGAGTCAACCGAAACACTTCGTCACCGCCATTCTCTACCTGCCGGAAGGCGAGCCGCCCTTCCCCGCCGTACTCGTTCCTTGCGGGCACAGTTCCAACGGCAAGGCCCGCGACCTCTATCAGCGGGCGCCGATCCTGATCGCCAAGAACGGCATGGCGGCTTTGTGCTACGATCCCATCGATCAGGGCGAACGGCACCAACTGCTCGGCGCGGACGGCAAGCCGATCATCACCAGCAGCACCATGGGGCACAACATGACGGGCGTGGGCGCCGTCTTGCTGGGGCGGAACACGGCCACCTACCGGATCTGGGACGGAATCCGAGCCATCGACTACCTGTGCTCCCGTCCGGAAGTCGATCCGAAACGGATCGGCTGCACGGGCATCTCGGGGGGCGGCACGATGACCAGCTACCTGATGGCCCTCGACGACCGCATCCAGGCCGCCGCCCCCGGCTGTTACCTGACCACCTTCCGCCGGCTGCTCGAAACGATCGGTCCCCAGGACGCCGAACAGACCATCTTCGGCCAGATCCAGTTCGGCATGGACCATCCCGACTACACCCTGATGCGGGCGGCCAGGCCCACGCTGATCATGACCGCCACCGGCGATTACTTCGACATCACCGGGGCGTGGCAGAATTTCCGCCAGGGCAAGCGCTGGTACGGCCATCTCGGGTTCCCCGAACGGGTCGACTTGATCGAGGTGGCTGGCGGCCACGGCTTTCCTGAGGAGATGCGCGTCGCCGCCACTCGCTGGATGCGCCGCTGGCTGCTCAAGATCGACGACGCGATCACCGAAACCGAATTCCCCGTGGCCAAGGACGAAGACGTCTGGTGCACGCCCAAGGGCGAGGTCATGCTGCTGGACGGCGCCCGCAGCGTCTACGATTTGAACGCCGAACTGGAAGAGAAACTCGCCCGGGACCGGCGCCGCATCTGGCAAGGCCAGGACAAGACCAAGGCTCTTGAGGAAGTCCGGCGCGTTGCCGGCATCCGTTCCGTCGGCCCTGCGAGCATGGAGAAGATCGGCGATATCCAACGCGACGGTTATCGTATCGACAGGATCCTGCTCCGGCCGGAGACGGGAGTTGCGCTGCCCGGCTTGCTGTTTGTCCCGAAGACCGAGCAGGGGGATGCTTATCTCTATCTGCACGCCGACGGCAAGCAAGCGGACTCGGCGCCGGGCGGGCCGATCGAGAAGCTTGTGCGCGACGGTCACCTCGTGCTGGCGGTCGATCTGTCGGGCATCGGTGAAACGATGCCTACCGGCAAACACTCCTACGGCAGCTATCTGCCGCCGGATTGGCGTGAGGCGACCATTGCCTATCTGCTCGGCACGTCGCTCCTGGCGATGCGAGCCGAAGAGATTCAGGCCTCTGCCCGATCTTTGGCCCTGTATCAGAGGTCGGGCGATCCGCGCCCAGTCCGCCTGATTAGCGTCGGTCGGGTCGGTCCCCCTGCCTTGCACGCTGCCGCGTTGGAGCCGGGGTTGTTCGCCAGCGTCACGCTGCGGAACAGCCTGGTTTCGTGGCACAATGTCGTTCACACGCCGCAGTCGAAGAACCAGTTCGTGAACCTGGTTCACGGGGCCCTGCGGGTGTACGACCTGCCGGATCTGGTGGGGACGCTGCCGGCGGAGACGACGAAGGTCGTCGAGCCGCTGGATGCGGGGGAGCAGCCGGCGATGTGATGGAAGGGAGTCGTGCATCGGCCAGGCCCTGCTCGGAATATATACATGTGTATAGTAATATGATTATATAGAACTCCGGATTGGGTTCAAGAGGAAAACTGAACCACCATACTGAGGGAGAGGCGAAAGAGGGGGCGTTGGGCAATGTTCCCGGCATTCTTTTGGTTCATCCGGAATTCGCGTAGGGTGCGCGCATGTTTGTGGGAGCCGACCTGGCGCCCGAGCCAGCAACTGACGCCGCAGAAAGACGGCAGTCTGGTGGCGGAGTTTCAGTTGGACGGGACGCGGGAGGTGAAAGGAATCAGGGTTTGGGGGTTGGGGGTTCAGGGTTTGGGAGTCGGGGTCGGCGGGCGATTCGTATCTTCGAAGTTTTACCGTTCGTCGTCGATCGCAAGGGTCTGCGACCATCTGATTGTAAATGTTTGTTGCATAGGAACTTCGGATCGTTCGCCAGGCGTGCATGGCGAGGCCCCTCTCCGGTGGTAGTTGCGGTTTTGTCTATGTTTTTTTCTTCATCGGCGGACGAATGCGAGTTGGGAGGACAGGGAGTCCCTAGTATATGATACGCATGTACAGTACCTTATTCCATAGTGGGTGGGATTTTTGCAGGGTTTCTTGCGGGTGGTGGTGCGGCTGAATGGGGTGAGGAGAGACGAGGGGAAGAGATCGACAAGGGAATGGGGGCAAGGGAATGACGGAAGAGGGAAAGGAGGAATGGTGGAATCATGGAATGGTGCAATGTTGGAGGGATCTGGCTTTGCGGGGCGCGGAGTGGGGTGAGGTATGGGAAGGGTGGCACGAAGAAGGCAGGTCGAAGGCGGGGTTTGGAGTTGAACAGGAGTTGGCGGAGTACGTTGTGTACCGTGCCGACCGACGGCGAGAAGCGGCTCAAGAACTGCCGCGAGGGTTTCGAGGCTCTGAAAGGCAACCGCCAGGTGTGCGACACGACGGTCGGCTTGTCGCAGAGGCTGTTCCTCACCAACAAGGGCGACATGGATCACATCCTCACGGCGATCCGCAGGATCCAGGAGTGCAGCGGGGAGATTGCAGAGACGGGGTAATTGTACTATAGGCTCTCATAGAGTTTCACGTTGGCGGTCGACGCGCCGATGCAGACGATGTCGGGCCGCCCGTCGCCGGTGAGGTCTTCGATGATGCAGTCGGCCCCGGCCATCCCTCCGTCGTCGAGAACGGTTTTTGTCCACTGTTTGCCCTCGCTATCGGCGGCCTGGTAGATCGACAGTTGGTGACCCTTGCCGCGGAATCCAGCCACGATTTCGTCGCGGCCGTCGCCGTCCAGATCGCCCACGCCCAGGGCATGGCCGTTCTGCATCTGGTCTTCGATGACCGTGCGAGTCCACCGATCGCCGTCGGGGAGGTAGACGACGACCTGGTTGCCGTGCCACGGTTCGATGACGGCCAGAAAGCGATTCTCGCCCAGCCGGCCCAGGCGCACCTCGCTGCTGCCGCAATCGGGCCACGGGCGGGGATCGCCGGGCGAGATCTGTGTGGCTTTCCACCGGCCCTCGGCAAACTCGAGGCGGTGGAGGCCCAGAAAGCTGGCCGTCAGCAATTGCTGCCGCGGGCTGCCGTCCCAGCTCACAGGATGGATGGCGTGGAGTACGCCGCCCGGCACGCGGGTGATTGTTTCGCGCTGCCACTGGCCGGGCCGGTAGAGGTAGACGGGTGTCTGATCGCCTTGCTGGGGCGGATAGCGTTTGTCGACCAGCGGGCCGAGCAGCAGGACCTTGTTGCCGTTGCCCTCGGGATCGATGAAGCGGACGCGGTGGGCGGTGGGAACGCGATCGATCTCGCGACCCGTCCACGGCTTGCGGATGTCGGGCCCGCTCTTGAGCAGCACGACGTTGCCCACGCTCTGTTCCGGGCGGGATTCGAACTGGTAGGCCAACACGACTTCGGGCGTGCCGTCTCCGTCGACGTCGTGGCAGGCGGCATTCAAGGGACGCGGTACGTCCTGGGCCAGGACATGACGCGTCCAGCTTGGATTCTCGAACCAGGCCACCTCGGTGGCCCGTTCGTCGATCGCAATCAGGTCTTTCTTGCCGTCGCCCGTCAGATCGACGGCCACGAGTTGGTAGCCGAACTGGATGGAGTCGGTGATGGTGTGCTGTTTGAATTGCGGCAAGTCGCCGGATTGTACCGGACTGGCGAGAAGGAGCCAGGACAGGCAGCAGCCGATGAGTAGACGCATCGGTGAGATTGGAGAACGGCGCGTCTTGCACACTAGGAATAGGATGCGTTCGGTCATGGCTCAAATCCCTCCCGCACCTTCCCGTCTTGCCCGATGAGTGGCTGGGCGTCCTCCACCTTACCCAGCGGGCGCGAGCCGGGGGCTTCCCCGTCGATCCCGAGATCGTTCTTCATGGCTTCGACCAACGCTTGCAGTTTCTCGACCACTTCGGCATTGGCGGCGGCCACGTCGGTTGCTTCGCCGATGTCGGTTTTCAAGTTGTAGAGCTTTGCCTTGGCCTTGGGATTCTTGGCGGGCGGAAGTTCCAGCTTCCAGTCGCCGCAGCGGACGGCTTGAAGTTGCAGGCCGCGATAGTAGTAGAAGGTCTCGTGGGCCGGCTTAGCGTCGGCATCTCCCGCCATTTGGGGCCAGATATTGGCGCCGTCGATCTTGCGGTCGCCGGGCACGTTTCCGCCAGCGAGGGCAGCACAGGTTGGGAGGACGTCGAACATGCCGGTGATGGCGTCGCACTGGGTACCTGCGGGAACCTGGCCGGGCCACCAGGCGATCATGGGAACCCGCACGCCGCCTTCGAGCGTGCTTCCCTTGAAGCCGCGGAGCGGCGAGTTGACGGCCCGCTTGGTTCCGCCGTTGTCGCTGGTGAAGATCACGAGGGTTCGCTCCGACAGTCCCTCGTTTCGGACGGCGTCCAACACTTGTCCCACGCTCCAATCGACCTGTTCGACCCAGTCGGAGTAGTACCCGTGGGGCGACTTGCCGGCCCACTGCTTGCCGGGGTAGATGGGGAAGTGAACGGCGCTGTGGGCCAGGTAGAGGAAGAACGGTTCGGCCTTGTGGGCGGCGATGTAGTTGAGGGCCTCGTCGGTGTAGAGTTCCACCAGGGCCTGCTGGTCGTCGGGGAGGACGCGTTTGAGGACGGTGTTGTTCCGCATCAGGGGGAGCGGCGGTTGCTCGTTCTCCTTGGGTTTGGGGAGCGGGGCGTCCAGGTCGCTCTTCACGCCGTCCTGGGTCGGCCCCATGTCGTTCGAATAGGGCAACCCGAAATACGAATCGAAGCCCTGCTGCAAAGGCAGGAACTCGGGCTGATCGCCCAGGTGCCACTTGCCGATGATGCCGGTGGTATAGCCGGCCGCTTTGAGCACTTCGGCGACCGTCACTTCTTCCGGGGCCAGCCCCACGTCGTTGCCGGGGAAGAGCACGTGTGGTATGGGCAACGCTCGTTTCGGGTAGCAACCGGTCATCAGGGACGACCGTGAAGGCGAGCAGACGGGCGCGGCGTAGAACGAGGTGAACTTGCGTCCCTCCTTGGCCATGCGGTCGAGGTTGGGCGTGCGGTTGAGCTGCGATCCGAAGGGGCCGACGTCGGCGTAGCCGAGATCGTCGATATTGATGACGATGAAGTTGGGCTTGGCGGGAGGGGACTTCTCGGCAGCCTGGAGAACCGCCAGCGGGGTCAACAGAAGGGCGAGAAGCGGGAGAGTGCGTTTCATAATGGTCACCTTCTGGCAGGACTCAGGTGAGACGGCAGCAACATGCCCCAATCATATAGGAGCGAGCGCGGCCGCGCCAAGAAACCGGGACGCCGAGTATCTTCTGCGCCTCTGAAACAGAATCGCCGGTTGACGCTACGAGCGAATTCCGGCTTCTGAGGAGGGGATTTCACGCAAAGGCGCAAAGAAAAGCCCGCGAATACCCTCTCCTTGGCGTGAAACCCCTCACGCCCCGCTTGCCATGCGCCCGCTTCCCACTCACTCCGTCTCCTCGAACGCCTGCCGCTCGAACGGGTTCTCTCGATACCCGTCCCGCCCCCGCACTCTCAGCACGATCCAGAACAGCACGTACGCCGGCAGAAACAACGGCCCCCATCGCTCGTACTGGCGCACATGCACGTGTTCATGGTCGCGACACCGGTCGAGTGCCTCCTGATCCACGCCAAGGATCGTGTGCCCAAAAGTGATCGCGCTGGCAAAGCGTCCAAGCCCCCACCGGATCGCCGGGCCACAAAACTCCAGCACGCCCCTCCTGACCTGCACGCGTCCGCCCGAGAGCAACACGATCAACCCAAGCCCTGCCCCCAGCACCGTATTTGGCGAAGTCCAGAGAGTATAGAAAAGCCTGGCAAACGATGGCATCGTTGAGAAATGGGTTGGAGGGCAGGTTCCGAGGCAAACAAGCCGGTTGCTTGGCTGATCGGCACCCCTCATTGTGGTTACCTTGGCTCAAACTGCCCTTGGTCAAAATGGAAGCCAAGGGGTATGCTGCCATTCCCCCGCTCCGTTGGGAAAGTCACGTCAGGCCATGGACGGCGAGATTCCACGCATGCCAGTTTACAGGAAGAACGCTCCCGCAAACATCGGCATCTTCCTCCCGACCTGGTTGGGTGACTTCGTCATGGCGACGCCCACCCTGAGGGCGATTCGAGGCCATTTCCCCACGAGCCATCTCGTCGGGATCATGCGCCCCTATCTCAAGGAAGTCCTCGGCGGCACCGGCTGGCTCGACGAACAGTGGTACTTCAATCCCCACAAGCGCTCCCGCGAAACCGGGCACTTCGCCATCCTCCGAAAGATCCGGGCCGCCAGGTTCGACATGATGATCCTCATGCCGAACTCGCCCCGTTCCGCCGTCCTCGCTTGGTTCGGCCGGGCCGCCGAACGCATCGGCTACGCCAGAAACCTCCGCGGACCGCTGCTGACCGGCAAGGTCTATCGCCCCAGAATCGACGGGCATACCGTCGATCTTCCCATGGTCGACTACTATCTTCGCCTGTCCGAGGCGGTCGGCTGCCCCGAGGAAAGCCGTCGTCTGCACCTGGCTATCACCCAAGCCGACGAACAATCGGCCGACCAGGTATTCCACGAATTGGACCTTCGCCGGGACGGCCGGATCGTGACCGTCAACTGCAGCGGCGCCTACGGCAGCGCCAAGCTCTGGCCGGTGGAACACTTCGCCCAACTGGCCCGGCGAATCGCCGGCACGCTGGATCACGACGTCCTCGTCATGTGCGGTCCCAACGAACTGGTGACTGCAAGACAGATCGTCCAACTGGCCGGACACCCCCGTGTCGTCTCCATGGCCGACCAGCCCCTGGGCCTCGGCACGGCCAAGGCCTGCATCCGCCGCAGCCGGCTGATGGTCACCACCGACAGCGGACCTCGCCACATGGCCGCCGCACTCGGACGTTGCGTCGTCACCGTCTACGGTCCCGTTCTCCCCCTCTGGGGCAGGAATCCTACCGTCGACGCCGTCGACCTCTACCGCAACGACCTCGAATGCGTCGGTTGCGGGCGGAGAACCTGCCCTCGCGGCCATCACCAGTGCATGCGAGGCCTGTCCGTCGAACGCGTCTACCGCGAAGTGGCCGCCTGGATCGCTCGCCACGATTTGCCGAAACGCGACGTCGTCGGCCTGCCTTACCAACCGTCCTCACCAGCCCTCTTCTCCGACGATGTCCGAGGTCAGTAATCCCACGCTCGCCGCTCTGGACGCCGAACCGCTCTGGATCGCCGACGACTATCGCGACGCCCTTCGCGACGCTCGCCTCGATCGCTTCGACGCGATCATGCAGACCGACCGCGGATTTTGCCTGCGGGCGCTGAGCGATCGCGAGAACTGGCAACTGAGACTGAACGTGAACGGACGCCGCCGCAACCTGTTCCTCAAGAAACACCACACCCGCTCCCGCTGGCGCCGGCTGAAAGCCTGGCTCTGGCTGCCCGACGCACCGTCCGCCGGCCGCCAGGAGGCAATCAACCTGCGAAAGCTGGAAGCCGCGGGCATCCCCTGCATGGAACTGGCGGCCTGCGGCCAGCGCCTCCGCCCCGACGGCCTGCTCGAATCCTTCCTGCTCACGCCCGAACTCGAAGGCTTCACGCAGTTGGACGATTTTCTCCGCGCACGATTCGCCCCCCTCGATACCGCACGCACCGGCCCCCGCGACCCGGACCTCGACCGCTTGACCGAACGAGTGGCCGCCGTCGCCGCCAGGTTCCACCGGGCCGGCTTCAATCATCGCGATCTCTACTGCTGCCACTTCTTCGTTCGCGAAAATGGTCCCGGTGACTTCGAGATCCGGCTCATCGATCTGCAACGCGTTCAGACCCGAACCAAAGGCCGCCGGCGATGGCTGGTCAAAGATCTCGCTCAATTGGCCTACTCGGCACCCCGCGATCGCATCAAGTGCTCTCTGAAGATGGCATTCATCCGCCGCTACTTGGGCGTCTCCAAGCTCCGGCCGGAACACAAGCGGCTCATACGGGAAGTTTTGGCCAAACACCAGGCCATGGAAAGCAAGCAGGGACGCATCGCATGAGAATTGGACTTGTCGTCGAACATCTCGATCCCTCGCGTGGCGGCCTCGAACACTGGGCCTCGCAGTTCGTCGACGCCATGATCGCCCGCGGACACGAACTGCACGTCTTCGCGCGATCGTTCGCCGACCACCATGCAATCCTGTCCCTGCATCGGCATCTCCTGCGAACCGGCCCGTCCCGCACGGAGTACGCCGCCGCTCTCCAAACCCAATTGGCCATGCTCGGCCTCGACGTCATCCACGACACCGGGGCGGGATGGTACTGCGACGTCTACCAGCCTCACTTCGGCTCCCGCGCGGCAATGACCGATCGCAAGCTGCAGATGCTACCCCCACCTCTGCGAGCATTGAAGCGTCTGGCCGTCGGCGTGCTGCCTCGATACCGCGAATTCGCCGCCATCGAGGCCCGGCAATTCGTCAACGACGGCCGGCTCTTCGTCGCCCTCTCTCAAAAAGCCGCCGATGACTTCGTTGTATACCACGGCGTCGATCGCCAGGCCATTCGAGTCGTGCCCAACGGCGTCGACTGCGACCGATACACGCCGGAGAATCGGTCCCGGTATCGCGATCCCACGCGGGACGAACTGGGGCTCGCCCCCGATACACTATTGCTCCTGCTGATCGCCCACAACTTCCGCCTCAAGGGCCTCGGCGCAGCTATCCGTGTCCTGGCCAGGCTGCGTCAGGCAAACCGGCCCGTTCACCTGGCCGTCGTCGGCGGTGGCTCGCCGCGCCGCTATCGCCGGCTCGCCCGTTCACTCCAAGTCGACCGTTCCCTCACCTTCCTTGGGCCCCGCTCCGAATCGGTTCCCTTCCTCGCGGCCGCCGACGTCCTCATCCATCCCACCTACTTCGACACCTGCAGCCTCGTCGTCCTCGAGGCCCTGGCGTCGGGACTGCCCGTCGTATCGACCCGGGCCACCGGCGTCGACGAACTCATGACCGACGGCCGCGAAGGGTTCCTCGTTGCCCGCCCCGAGGAGACCGACGCCATGACTGCATGCCTTACCCGCCTGCTGGAACCGTCGCTCCGCCAGAGCATGGGCTTGGCCGCCCGGCAATTGGCCCTCCAGCACACCTTCGCACGAAACTGCGACGCGGTCGAGGCCGTCTACCTCGAAGCCGCCGCACGCCGCTGCAATTCTCGCGCCGCCTAATGGGGCCGGAAAGGCGAGGCGCCACCCAGCCACCCGCTCCGCGGCACAAGAAACCGCGACCTCCGGCGAAGAGCAAGGCAGAGAACCGACCTTCGTCCCCTCGCTTGTGAATCGAACGGAACCCCGATAAAGTAGGGATGCGGCTTCGCGCCGGTTCGCGCCCACCGGGCGTGGCACGGCTCACTCGTGATGGAACCCCCGAGAAGAGACGGAACGACCAACGCCGATGCTCCTCCTGCGACTCGCTCTCGACGCGTTTATCCTCTATGCCATCCTCTGGGTCGTCCTGCGCGAGAAGGCTCCCAAGTGGACTCCACTGGTCGCCATCTGCCTGGCAATGGCCGGTTGGAAATGGCTGCTCTACACTTGGATGGGCGTCCCCGCCATCTTGCCCCTGCTCCTGTCCGTCGGCCTGATCGTTCGCCTGGGCTTCGGGCTGTCGACTCGCAAGACGCTCTATGTTCTCGGGGCCTTCGTCGTCGTCCGCATCCTTTTGGGGTCGGTGTTGAAGATGGCGTCAGGCGTGCTCGACCTGTTCTTCATCTGAGACCAGTTTCTCCCTGGTAGCCCGCCCAAGCAGCGGAGGTCATCTTTGGCCTGCTGGTCTTCAAGTGGACCTACCGCAATCCCATCCGTTGCACGGCAACCCCGTACAGATGCAGGACAAGCGCCAAAACCACGATCAGCCCGCTATAGCGATGCAGGTCGAGCAGGACCAGCATGCCGTCGGTCCCAAAAATCGGCAGCATGCTGACCAACATCGTCATCGTTACCACGATACCGCCGGCAACGATCACCCAGAACATCAGCTTGGGCAGCCAGTAGAACTTGGCCGGAGCCGTCTTGCCCGTCGCCGGGCCGACCTCGAATTGGTTCAAATGGGCCCAACTCAGAACCAGCAGCGGCAGCACCGCCGTGAACGCGCCGGCCCCGCACATGTGCAAGAACAGCGGCCAGCCCCCCAACTCGCCGTGCCGCAGCACTTCTACAAAGGACGTAGCCGCCAGGCCGCCCACGCATCCCAGCGTGCCCAGGTAGATCAAAATGTCCCAGAGGTTCCATCGCTTGCGTTCGGCAGGCGCGCCCCGAAAAACCAGCGAGATCAATAGATGAACCACGATGATCACCGGAATAACGGCGAAGGCATACGGCAGCACCAGCCGGAAAAGCTCACCCGTATCTCCGGCAGCCAGAACTCGGTTCAACTCGCCCAACATCGACTCGCTCCAATTCTCAAAGTGACACGCTCGCACCCACAGGAACCCGAAGCGTCAGCGAGGAGAGAAAACCTCCCACCTCAGCGACCCTCGCTACTTCCGATGGATCAACCCAAGCACGCTCGCAATCCCCCGCAACACATAGGCCAGCAACACCAGGCTCACCAGGCCCATGGCCGCATACCCATAGTATTTGAACGCCGGCCGGCCCAGGAACGACAGGGCCCACACGTCCAGCTTCAACTTGTCGTAGCCCGCCAATTCGTGCATCGCGTGGCTGACCGGCTCATCGTCCGGGGTCTGCCCCACGGCCGTCACCGTGCTCGCAAACAGCGGCGCGCCCAGCGAATGGCAATCGTAGCAACCCTTCGCACCCACCCCGAGCGACTCCCGCGCCGGCCGCACGTCGTGGGCGAACTTCCACAAGTACGGCTCCGCCGCCACGTGCTCGAAGCTCTCCACGCTCTTCTCGCCGCTCAGCTTGTAGACCTTGCCGGCAGAAACGAACACCGGCTCCGCACCCTCCGCCGTGATCAGTTCCTTCACGGCCGTCAGTCCGCCCACGAGCGTCTGCTGCCAGTTCTCTCTTGCTCGCGTGGCGGTCAACTCCTCCAGCTTGGCCTTCTCCTCCTCCGTAAGTTCTTCTTCCTTCACCTTGGCCCGCTCTTCGCCCAACGCCTCCTGCTTGTCGCTGGCGTTGAGCTTCACATCCATGATTGTCTCGGAAAGGTTCGATCCCCGCTTGACCCGAAACGTCCTGCGCGTCGCCTCATAGACGGCCTCCGGGTTGAGCGGCGTGATCGTCTCGCCGCTCATCTGCCCCCAGAAAGCCGGCCAGACGGCACGATGGGGATAGAGCATTCCCTGGTCCCGCACCAGCACCGGCGCCTTGATGCCCGGCGGCACGTCGCCCACATGGTGCGCGGGCAGCCCCAACCCGTTGGCCAGCGACGTCTGGATCAACTCGGCCTCCCCCTCGAGCTTCCGCCCGCTGTGGCAGGCCGTACACGAAAGCCTCTCGAAGTGCAGCGGCACCAGGCCCTTGTGCAGCGGCTTCGGCGCACCCATCCGCCCCCCGCCGTGCTCGTCGTTCATGTGGCACCCCCGGCACGACAACGTCGCCACATCCTCGCCCGTCGGATGCACTTCGCCCTCGAAACCCCGCACCGTGTGATGCGCGATTCCGTTGCTGTGGCAATCCGCACACGAGAACCCGGCTCGCAGGTGGACGTCTTCATCTTGAGTCCAGTCTGCAGGAGCGTGTTCACCAGCCGCGTGCGTCGAATGGCAGTAGTAACAGGCGTTGTTGTCCGGCTTGAGGATGACGTCGAAGAAGACCTTCTTCTCGCCGTTGATCCGTGCCAGGTTGTATTTCGTGACGGGCAACTTCTCCTTCGAATCCGCCGCGGCCGTCGCCGGGTCGAAGTCGTCCTTCAGGTCCGATACTTTCCCTTCCACGTCCCCGATCCCAAGTGCCGCCGTGGCCGCCCAGGCGAAGTTCTCATTCTGGATCTGATTCCACCAGACTTCCTGGCTGTAGGCGTGATCGTTGCTGTGGCAGATCATGCAGTCGACGTTCAGCAATCCCGAAAGCTTCCAGCGCTTAGCCTCGATCGCTTCCTTGCTTTCTTCAGCCGCCTTCGCCTCTGCTTCGCCGGCCTTCTCCGGCACTGGCGGCACGGCCTCGCCCGGCCCGCCGCCCGGCAGGTGGCTGCCGAACTTGAGCACAAACTCTCGCGTCGAGATCCCCAGGGCGCCCGGATCATAGGTGCCCATCCAGCCGCGATACGACATGGGAATCTGCGTCCCCGTCCGTTCGTCGGTCCAGATCCACGGCTCGCCGGGCCGACCGGCCGACGATGTCTTGTCGATCCCGTTGAAGTGGTGCCCCGTGACGATCGCCTTGTAGTCGTGACAACGCCCGCAGGTGAACTGAGGCGAGTAGGGAGGGGCCGTCTCGGCCGTCGGATCGATCCGCTTGTCGCCCGCGTCGTAAAGATCGATCCAGTGCACGTACTGGCTGCGGCTGTTGGTCTTCGTGAACCGCGATTCGTCGGCCCCCTGGGCCAGATTCACACTCGTCGCCGCAAGCAAAAGGATCGTGATCAGGGAATATCGAGACATGAACGAGTCTCCGCAATGTTACGGGCGGCAGGATGGTCCAAGGGGCCGCCAGGCAGGAAGGCAAAATGCCAATTCTAAAGGACCGCGAGCCGTTTGTCAGTAGTCCTCCACGCCCGGTCAGGCCGGCCAAACTGAATAGAGTCGGGTATTCCTGACAAAAGTCCCGCTCTACTCCGGCAGCGTGTAACTGTACATGTGCGACCCGCTCCCGAAATAGATCCGCCTCCCCAGGATATCCCCGCCGGGACCGATCGGAACCGGCGATTTGCCGATCAACTCGATCCCGTACGTTTCCGGATCGATCCGGGCGATCCCCTGCACAAACAGCATATAGGTCACACCGTCCGGCCCGACGACAAACACCCGAGGACCCTGCTGAGACGCCGACCGGCCGTACGGCGGGACCGACTCGTGAACCATCCTCCGCTCTGCCGGATCAAAAACAAAAAACCTCGTTCCGTCGGCGACGCCGTAGACCAGGCCTCGAGGGCCGCCGCACAGGTCGGTGTACGACTGAACGCCCGGCAGAACGGCCCCATGCCACTCGACCTTCTTGCTGGCCATGTCGAGCAGGTACAACTCGGCCTCCTTCGCCTTCTTCTCGCCCCCGGTGCCGGCCGCAGTCGTCGTCCCGCCGAGAAGCTTCCCCCCGTCAATGGCCCCCAGCGACATGGTCGAGTGTTCGGGCAGGATGTCCGAATGTTCCAGCAGTGTCCGGCTCTTGGTTTCTCGATCCCAGAACAACAACCCGCCCCCCGTGTATCCATAACCGGGCGTGCCTCCCAGAACCAGCGTCTTCCCGTCGGGATGGGCCAGCAGCTCGTGCGGACGATGGATCGTCGGCGTGCATTCAGTCAGGAACTGCGGGTTGCAGCCCTCCTTCCCCTGCACAGTGGCCACCCATTCCGCGGCCGGGTCCCACTCGAGCAGGAATCCCCCTCCATATCCTCCTACAAAGAACCGGCTCCCCTGTCTTGCCACCGTGTTCCACTGACCATAACTCTCCCGATTGACCCACCCGTCGCTCTTGGGGTCATAGCGAAAGAACCGCATCGGAAACGCGGTGCCGCCGCAGATCGTGCCGTCCGGCGGCGCGGCCAGCCCCATGATATGCGCCCCTTCACTCGTGTAATCGAAACGAACCTCCCTCACCGACTCACTCTTCGCCGGCTTCACCCTCAGCACCCGATCCACCAGGTCGCACGTCAACAGCCGGCTCCCGTCGGGGAAGCCTTGATGAAACAACCCCTGGCTCCCCGCAACGATCGACTTGGCCCTGCGCCCGTCGTGCTTGCCCATCTTCTCGGCCGTCCCCTCATACAGCCGATAACAGCCACTCTCTCCCGGATGCTGGCCGTAGACCTTCCCATCCATGTCGCGATACACCGACGCGCAACCCTTGGCCGATCCCGCCTGTGCGACGAGTTCCTTCACCTGCTTCGTCTCGCGATCGAACGCCATCAGGTGGCTGTGCGTATTGCCGATCCCAAAGTAGACCCAACCCTGGTCGTCGGCCGCGATCGACCGCGGATACTGCCGCCAGTTCTCCCGGTGCAACGATCCGTAGTCCTTGAACTCCCCCGTCTCCGGATCGTACGACGCCAACCCGCTGTTCGGATAGCTGACCGACCAGATCACGCCCCCGTCGTCTTCGGTCATGCTCATCGCCATCTGCGGCGTCGTCTTCTGGAAGAAACTGAACTCCCCCTTGGCCGGGTCAAACTCGGAGAAATACCCGTTGAAATGCGTGTAGTACCGGTTCTTCGACGAGAGGATCGATGCATAGGGACAATCGCCGCCCGGCGGAAACGGCGTCTTCACCTGCCGGCTCTCGCCGGTTTCAGCATCGATCATCAGAATCGCGTAGCCGCCGCGAAGATCGAACAGCCACACCAGCACCACGTTCCGTCCCTGCCCGTCGACCGTCGCAACCGTACCCCGGTGGTTGCTCACCGGCGTCGCCACGCCATGATGCAGAAACCCACCTCCCAAATCCTCTGTCCCAGCAACCGCAACCTGACCGGTCAGGGCGAGGCCAAGAAACCAAGACGCCATACCACTTCTAATCGCATTCCACACCACGCTAGATCTCCTTCTCAAATACCAACCCGAAACGCAAGCGAGGACAGCAGACCCATTCTCCAATCCCCCCCCCATACCAACCCGAAGCGCCAGCGAGGACAGCCGGCCTTCCACGTCCCCAGCCCCCCAATCTTCTCCTTTGCTTGCTCCTTTGCGTCCTGACGCCTTGGCGTGAAACCCCCTCACGCTTCGCCTGTCATTCCTTACCCATTCAGCAGCCGCTCCGCATTCCCATGCGTGATCGCCTCAATCTGAGCCGCCGTAAGCTCCGATTCCTGCAGCTTGAGCAGCGCCGATTCCAGCACAAACATCGGCAGGTGGGAACCGAACAGTAGCCGCTCGGCCGGAACCTGACCCAGCAGATTGGCGATCCCCTCCACGCCTTCCAGCATCGAAATCTCGAAATAGACCTGCCCGGCCGCAACCAGCGCAGCAAGCACGCCGGCCCGCACCCCCTTCAGTGCATTCAGGACTACCACGCGGAGCTTGGGGCGCGCCGCAACCAGTTCCGCCAACGGCTTCGGATCCACGTCCTCCACCCGCATCAAGGGGTGCTGCATCCGCGTGTCTTCCAGGCGGACCACAACCTGCACGACAAGCCCCCGCTCCTCCGCCATCGTGAGCAGTTCGGCCAGCTCAGGAGCGTCGAGTGCGTACCCATGATAGCCCGGATAGAGCCGTACCCCCGGCATCTTGTGCTCCTCGTGGCATCGCCTCACGTCCTCTCGCCAATCCGGCAGCGTCGGGTTGACCGTGCCGAACGGCAGCAGCATCCCCGGCCGCGTCTTGCGGCAATCGGCCGCCAATCGCGAATTGACCGCCGCAACGTCCTTGTGAAAGACCGCGTCGAAACTCGCCGCCCAGGCCTGGTCCACGCCCCCGGCCTGAAGCTTCTCAATCAACCTCGGCAACTCGTCGCAAGCCAGTCTTCGAAACGGCCAGCGCGACAGGTGAACGTTCACGTCGACGATCATAGTGTCATCCCCTTCGCCTTGAAGATCGGTGCAAGCATCCGCTTGATATTCCCCGCCAGAATCAATCGCTTGGCCTCCTCCGAGATGTCGGCTCCGTAGACCTTCGCCAATTGCGAGGCGAAGCTCCGCCCGGAATAGTCGCTCCCGTACATGACCCGCTCGGCCCCCAGTTCACGAACCGCCATCTCGACGAAACCCGCCGTCGGATTGCCGCCGCAAATCTCGGCGGTCACGTTGGGCAGACCGCGGATCGCCCGAATGCCAAGTTCCCAGTCGCCCCCCGTGTGCGCGGCAATGAAGGTCGCCTTCGGATGCCGTGCCGCCAGAATCGCCAGGTCCCCCGCCGTCGATTCGCCGGGCAGGTTCCCCGTGATCTTGTACCACGTGTGCTGAAGCACCGGCGCCTTCAACTCCGTGGCACGCTCCACGATCGGATCCAGGCACTCCTCGAAGCAACGCACGGCCACCCACAACTTCACCCCAACCATCGGCCCGCCCTCAATGCACCGATCCATCTCGGCCAGGCTCGCCTCCGTATGCCGCGGGTTGACGTAAACAAAGCCGTAAGCGCGACCTCCCGAACCCGCCACGGCCTCGAGCACCTGGTCGTTCTCCCGCCGCATGTCGTCGGGCGTCGGCTCGTAAGTCCACGGATAGCCCATGAACACGATCACCCGCTCAATTCCCATCCGATCGGCCGCCCTCAGGAGATTGGTGATCTTCTCCTTGGGCGTAGCCCCCGGCGACGTCAGATGCCCGTGCATATCCCAGATCTCATAGTCCGGAAAACGGGCCGGCGATTTCTCCGCGGCCGCGAGTTGACACCGCGACGCCACCCCGGCCGCCACCGCCGCCTGCGCCGCCCGTACCAGCACAGCTCTCCGCGTGACTCTGCAATCAGAAGAGTTCATAGTTTCGCCTCTCCGGATGAACGGAAACACCACAGCGTCTCATTTGTAACTCCTCCAACACCCCACAACAACCCACACCAACCCGAAGCGTAAGCGAGGACAGAAGCCCCGCCACCTCACCGACGAGAGAACCGCCAGCGAAGAAGGTAACTCCCCCCACCATCGCCCATATCCATCTGCCGAACCCAGGAGAACTGCAAAGTCCTCTCGTGGCAGGAAAAGCAGCAGGCGCTCTCCGAGCGCCGCTGGCGGGAAATCGGGATTTCCGGCAGTTCTGCGGACGGCACGGCGGAGCGTGCCTGCTACTTTCTTTGGCGGACGGCACGGCGGAGCGTGCCTGCTACCTTCTTTGGCGGACGGCACGGCGGAGCGTGCCTGCTACCTTCTTTGGCGGACGGCACGGCGGAGCGTGCCTGCTACTTTGCAGTTCCCCTGCTGCCGAACCCTCCCTCCGTGTTCCCTCCCCTGCCTTCTGCTACAATAAGAGGTCTCCCCACCCCCGCTCTGCCGCACACCAGGAGTGCCCCTCCATGCCCGCCCGCCCCTTCGCTATCCTCCCGTTCCTGGCGATCTTGCTCCTCTCCGTTCCCCTTCACTCCGAGGAACTCCTCTTCGACTTCGAAGGCGATTTCGACCTCGCCGCCGTCGAAAAACGCGACGTCGACGCCTCCCTCACCAGGCTCGACGGCAACACCTGGCTGGAACTGAAAACCGGCACCACCCAGCGTTGGCCCGGCATTACCCTCAAGCCGGCCAAGGGGCTCTGGAACATGAGCGGCTGCCGACAGGTCGCCGTCGACGTCAAGAACCTCGGCACCGAAACCGTCCGAGTCAACTGCCGGCTCGACACGCCCGATTTCGACGGCCAGCGCGTCTACTACCAGGAAGGCACCGAGATTGCCCCCGGGGCCCTCGCGACACTCAACGTGACGCTCCGCCGTCGTATGCCTACCAAGCTCAGAGAAAAACTCTACGGCATGCGCGGATACCCCGGCGGCGCCCTGCTCGACCAGGGCATCGACCCCAGCCGCGTCGACGCGCTCCTGATCTTTGTCGCCGATCCCAAGAAGGAACATCACTTCCTCATCGACAACCTCCGCACCGTCGGCACCGCCGGCCTCGACCCCATCCCCGAAACGGAAGAAGCCCTCTTCCCGCTCATCGACAAGTTCGGCCAATACGCCCACAAGGATTGGCCCGGCAAGACCCACTCCGAAGCCGATCTCCGGCGTGCGGCAGCCGAAGAGAAAACCGACCTCGAAGCCCACCCCTCGCCTCGCGATTGGAATGAATACGGCGGCTGGGCGGCCGGCCCCAAGCTCAAGGCCACCGGACATTTCTATCCCGCGAAACACGACGGCAAGTGGTGGCTCGTCGATCCGACCGGTTGCTTCTTCTGGTCCCACGGCATCGATTGCGTTCACGCTTCCAACGCCACCACCCCCATCAGCGATCGCCTGCATTATTTTGCGGGACTTCCCGACCGCAACTCGCCCTACGGCGTGTTCTACGGCCGGGGTTCCTGGGCTCCGCACGGATACTACCAGGGCAAACGCTACGAGACCTTCAACTTCACCGGCGCCAACCTGTTGCGGAAGTACGGCGAGGGCTGGCAGTCGACCCATCGCGAGTTGTGTCACGCGAGACTTCGCAGTTGGGGAATGAACACCATCGCCAACTGGTCTGATGAAGCAATCTACCTGCTCCGCCGGACCCCGTATGTCGTCTCGATCAGCGTCAGCCGCAAACCGCTTGAAGGCAGCGAAGGCTACTGGGGCAAGTTCCCGGATCCCTTCGAACCGACCTTCCGCACCAGTCTCGACAATCGCCTGGCCGCCGAAGAAGACAAGTCGGCCGACGATCCCTGGTGCCTGGGCTACTTCGTCGACAACGAGTTGGCCTGGGGCGAGGAACTGTCCCTGGCCACCGCCGCCCTCGCTTCGCCGAAGGAGCAAGCGGCCAAGCAGGCCTTCGTCGCCGACCTCAAGGCCAAGTACGCCGGCATCGCCGCCCTCAACCGCGTCTGGCAGACCAACCACGCCTCCTGGGACGCACTGCTCGACTCGCAGACCCCGCCGGACAAGGCGAAAGCTCGCCCGGACCTGGAAGCCTTCTCCACCCGGATTGCCGAAGAGTACTTCCGCGTCTGCCGCGACGCGGTCAAGGCCGTCGCCCCCAACACGATGTACCTGGGCTGCCGATTCGCCTGGGTCCACGACCGTGCCGTGGTCGCGGCCGCCAAATACTGCGACGTCGTCAGCTTCAATAAGTACCAGTATTCGGTCGCCGATCTCGAACTGCCCGAGGGCGTCGACAAGCCCGTCGTCATCGGCGAGTTCCATTTCGGAGCCCTCGACCGCGGCATGTTCCATACCGGCCTGAAGCCCGTCGCCAATCAGGACGAGCGAGCCAAAGCCTACGAGAGCTACGTCCGCGGCGCCCTGGAACATCCGGCCATCGTCGGCACCCACTGGTTCCAGTTCGGCGAACAGGCGACCACCGGGCGCGGCGACGGAGAGAATTACCAGATCGGCTTCCTCGACGTCTGCGATACCCCCTACCCCGAAACCATCCAGGCCTGCCGCAATGTCGGCACCCAACTCTACCAAATCCGTGCGGGGAAGTGACAGAACTATCGGCCGAATAGCCCAAAGAACCCCTTCTTCTTTTCCTTCTTCTTCGCCTTGGGCTCTTCCGCCGGCTCCTGCATCAGCTCCCGCACAGACACGAACGCTTCAATGACGCCGCTGGCAGCCACGTCGGTCATCACTTCGAGACGATGGTCCGACTCGCTCCCGAGCCGGATCCGCGAACCGAGCGTGATGGGCAAACCGGCCACCGAATCGAAGTTGCCGTCAACCACCCGCTCCACCTTGACGAACTCTCCGCCCTCAAGACTCACGAAGGTGCCATTGCGGCTGAGATCCTTCACCACCATCCCTTCCCCCGCTTCGTTCACGCCGCGGCGGTCGATGATGAAATGCTGGTGAGAAACCGCACTCAGCACAAAATTCATCACGATCTTCTCTTCGTCGTCGATGGTCCGGGTCGGGTCATACTTGTTCGTCCCCACACAGACGTCGCACTCCTTCCCCCCCTCCTTCCCGTAGACGACAATGTCTTTCGCCGGGATCGGATATTGCAGATTGAGCAGCATGTCATACAGAACGAGAGTCATGGTCATCCTCTCCGCAGTCGACCGTCCCCAGATGAGTCGTGCGGTCTGATCTCAGCATCGCCAAGATATACCAGCCCTATATGGTAAGAGAAGCATCCGAAGGCTGCAATCCAATTCAACCACCCAATAGCGGGAATCGTCCCGCGAGCTTGTCCTTCCACGTCCGCCGATACTGCCCCGAACTCGTCCTCCGCGACGACCAGGGGAACCTCGTCGGCGACGACGGCATCAAGTCCGAAACCAGGTTCGACGCCGTCAACCGCGGCTGGGTTTCCATCACCCGTCCCTGGCACCTCCTGACCACGAACAGCGGCGCCGGCTACCCCCATGCCGCCAGGGCCGACAAGGGACGCCGCCTCGTGGAAGTCCTCGTTGAGCGACTGGCCGGTTTCCTCGTCGAACTCTCCAACTCCCCGGTCGACGAACGCTTTCCGTATTGAAGACCCGACCTCGCCAGTTCCCATTGCAGTCCCCTCGACGAAACCGCAACAGCACCCCACAGCAGGACCGTACAGACACCCCCTATTGACGCCCCGCCCGACCCAACTTATAGTGGCTTTCTCGGTCCCGATGGTGGATGTAGCTCAGTTGGTTAGAGCACTGGATTGTGGATCCAGGTGTCGAGGGTTCGAGTCCCTTCTTCCACCCTGAATTAAGCCGTTGTAAGATAAAGACTTACAACGGCTTCTCTTTTGGCCGAATCTTGAACGGCCTGCCCGGAACAGTCATTTGGTTTTCTCGCCGTTAGGAACACCCGAGAGATGGGGAATCTCTCTGGAGCATCTTCTTGCGAAATTGGGCTCGATCTGGCCAGATCCCGCTGATCCCGCAACAAGACAACGGGTGATCCCGGGGAATCTGACTTTCGTGGTTGCCAGCGACACTGGGGCGCTGTAAAATATATCAACAGACGCCTGTGGCGAGACGATATAGTGATTGATGCACATGTGATCTGGGACCTGGAAGACGACCCTGACGGGAATGTGCAGCACATACTACAGCACGGCCTGGACATGGATGAGGTCGAGGACGTGCTGCTCAACAGAGACAACGAGACGGTGCCCAGTCGGAGCAGTGACAACTCCGTCGTGTTTGGATACACAAGCACAGGCAGGTTTATTGCTGTGGTCATTGAGCTTATCGATGACAATCCGAAGACCATGTACCCCGTTACCGCCTACGACGTCCCTGAACCAAAAGGGAGGTAGCCATGGCAAGACAACGCGTACACTGCAAGATCGAGCGAAGTCCGGGAGAAATGGCCAGGATCAAGGCTCTTCGGGATTCTTTTCAGAAGGAACGGCCATCGCTTGAGACGCTCGTCGAGAGCGGTGAATATATGGCCCCCACAACCTTGGGCGAGTTTCTTGATATCAAGGCGATAGCGCACGCGCTCAAAGAGATGCGGCAGCATGTCAAGATGAGCCTCGCAGAGGCCGCCTCCATAACAGGCATGGACCGAGCCGCAATCAGCCGCTTGGAAAACGGCCTCTGCGCCAACACTACGATCAACACGATCAATCGGTTGGCGCATGCGTACGGAAAGCGGCTCACGTTTTCCGTCGAGGACGAGCCTGAGCTTGCTCGATAATGCTATCAGCCAGAAGATCCGCCAGTTGATCATCCGTCCTTCCTGGCACAAAAAAAGCGCCAAGGGCCCAGGGAAGAGTTGGCGGATTCGGTAGTGTTTATTTCGTGACATCCGAGGGGCCTGCCATGCCAGACGAGCAGGCCCTGATCCGGGACGAAATCGCGGGGTTCACTGCCTATTTCGGGGGGCTCTGCCCGCACGGCCTGTATCGGCACCCCAGCGGCTTCTGCCACTTCGGCGTCCCGTTCAGGCTAGTGGAATGGCTCGACCGGCCCCTCGATCCGGCCGAGCGGAAACGCTTCTCCCGGGCCGCGGAGGCGATGGAACGTGAGGGGGCCATCGAACGGGTGAATTCTGAGGCGGGCTCCCGGACCACTCACGTCCGCCCGCGGCTCGCGTTGCTGAAAGAGCTGTTCGCCGCGGCTGATGACCAGACGGCACGGGCGTATTACGACGCGCTGAACAATTCGAGCTGGGGGCAGCCTGTGCTGGCCGAGTTGGAGGATGGCACCGCGGTCGGAGAATCCGGCGAGTGACGCGAGGCGGACGCGACGTCATGGCGTGGGACCTTCACTGGTGGCGCCGCGGTAGCGACTAGGCCGTTGACGAATCAGCGAGCCCCGGAGGCAGCCGTACGCGTGTGATCGTCCCATCTCACGATTCCTTGAACACGGAACCGCACCGATACGGCACGGGGCCTTTCAGGGGCCTAAGCATCGAAACGACCGGGATGTAAAGATAGGCAAACGCCGGTCCGGTCTTCGCTGCGAAGCAACGCTACGACTCACTGCGAAGCGAGTCTATTGCTGATGACCTGGTCCGGGAGAACCGGACGGCGATCGACACGATCAGCAGGCAGCTCGAAGACTTCCGGCGCCGGGCCATGGGAGTACTGGGGCCGGCGAGGTGATTACCAGGTCACCGTCAAGAAACCACCAGGTTTGCAGGCCGCCGCAAGTCGGGGGGGCTCGCTGGAACGGGTGCCGGACAGGAACGTTTGATGGGACACTGTCCATCCCTCCCTGGATTGACTACGCTATCGGAGTCGGTATCCTGAACGGCATGGGGTCTGGTTGTCCAGGCAGAAGGTAACCAGGGTAGAACAAGGGGTTATTCGACGTTAGGTACCACTATGAGCGAGAAATTCTACGATGCGGCCACCTTCGGCGAGATGCGCACAGTGCGGGAAATGCTAGCGGAAGACCCCACGCTGATCCGATCCACGGATGAGTGGGGTTTTACTGCACTGCATGGCGTGGCCGGAGAGGAGCAGTTTGAGATGGCAGAGTTCTTGTTGGACGCCGGTGCGGACCCAAACGCGAAGAACGACGAGGGTATTACGCCTCTTCACTTGGCAGCTCATCCTGAAATGGTCGAACTCCTCGTACGCCGTGGAGCAGACATCAACATCCGCTCTGAAGATGGCAGCACTCCCTTGCTAGTTCAGGCAGCGGAAGCAGAGGGCTACGATGTAATGGAGGCGCTGCTCAGGCTCGGAGCGGATGCCAAAGCCACAGACGGTGCCGGACGGAACGCTATAGACATAGCGCGGTTGCGTGAAGAAGACGAGAAGATTGAACTCTTGGTGAAGTATGGCGTCGGCTAACCATTGGTCTGGGGTGCCTGAGCTATGCTGTTCACTACTGTGCCGTAAACCGACCGATTAACGACACAAGAGTAGGGACGCCTCTGTTGGGGTGATTTTGGTGCTGGAGTCGAGGTCGAACTGGCCGAGCTGTCCTCGAGCTAGCCGGCCATCCGGATTGATCGGCGAATTTCGCGAACCGGTGAATCAGTCCCGATGACTAACCGCCTTCCAGGTTCCATCGGGATCTTTCTCAAACTGAAAATCCCACGTAACACTCGCCCCGCCCAGCTCGGAGTGCGTGAGCGAGACGATCATGGTCGCTTTGGTGCCCTCGACGGTGGGGCCTTCCTTGATGTCCTTGATCGCCAGGGCCATGTTGTGGGCCGCGAGGTACTGCTCAACCGCCTGCTCGAACGGGACGGTGTCGACCGCCGGTTCTGGCGATTTGCCGCATCCTGCGATCAGGATCGCCAGGGTCAAGATCAGGCCGGCCGACCTGATCTCGTGTCGGATGATCGGACTCATGGCAACTCCGAGCACTGTCCAACCGCGGGGTTACACACCCTCCCACACCCCCTCCATCACCAGATCATAGGCCAGCGGGTCGGTCCGGTCAATCTTATCGGTCCAGGTGTCGAGGGTTCGAGTAACTTCTTCCACCCTGAATTAAGCCGTTGTAAGATAAAGACTTACAACGGCTTCTCTTTTGGCCCAGTCTTGAACGGCCTGCCCGGAACGGTCATTTGATTTTCTCGCCGTTAGGAACACCCGAGAGATGGGGAATCTCTCTGGAGCATCTTCTTGCGAAATTGGGCTCGATCTGACGCGGGGCCATCGGGCCAAGTCCTCGGTTGCCTCAGAGGCACTTTCGCCAGAACAGGTAGAAAATCAGCATTACGAAGAAGTCGTCTCCAAAAACGGAGTGTGCCCAATCGGGGGTTGAGGGCCTTGTGGGATTGAGATAGGTGAATTTGTCAAATAGATCATGTGTTTAAGGTGAGGTGACTCCATCTGCCTTCTCAATCGCTTCCACCGCCTCCCTCTGCCTCCTCGCCCTCTCCATCCTAACAGCAAACCACGACAGCGGCAGGCTGAGCACCAGGACGGCAATCAGTAGGGTCCTCAGTCGAAACTGGAGTTTTGGACGGCATCGACCAAGCCCGACGATAGCCGTTACCCCCACGGCGAGAATCGTGCCCAGCGGCAGTGTCAACATGGGAAGTTGCCCAATCCCAGTACGGCTGGTCACAAGCGCCAGGTATACGAGATTGGCCAGGAGAAGTGCCAGACACGAAAGCAGATACCATTTCTTACGGGAGAACCAGCCCAATGCAGCCAATCCCGCGCAGAGAATCGTAACGGCCAGCGAAGCCAGAAACTTCCCCGCAAGCGACACCAGAGCGATCCCATCGGCTGCGGCACCGAGATCCATCGTGTGCTTACCTTCGTGAGTAAATACTTGACGTGACTACAGTCTCCACCTTTCCAGCAACCCAGTCAATCTGAATCGGGAGACGGCAGAATCGCGCTTTGTGACTTCGCAGCACCCAACGAGTACGACGCCCTGCGACACCGTTGTGGCCAGAACGTGTACCCCCGTGGTATTTGCACGAGACCGACTCCGCATGATAAGATACCGGCTGCCTGAAAAGCACTTCACCGTCTCCAAGGACTGTACTACGAGGATCCAGCACCATGCCGAAGGCCAACCACCTCACACCGATCCGATCTCTTTGCCTCTTCCTCGCCGTTTTGGCGGCGGCCGCCGCGTCGCTGCAGGCGGCCGAACCTGCCTATCAACTGACGGTCGTTACCGACCGCGAAGACGCCCTCTATGAGACGGGCGAGAAGGCACAATTCCTCATCACGGTGTCCAAGGACGGCCAGCCGGTCAAGGAAGGTGCCGTTTCCTATGCGGTCGACGACTTCATCACTGAATTCCCGCAGAAGAACGATTTCCCGAAAGGCCGCCTGGAATTGAGCGATGGGTCGCCGTCCGTGACCGTCACGTCGGATCGTCCCGGCTTCCTGCGTTGCCAAGTGACCTTCGCACCACCCCAAGGCAAGGCACTACAGGCTGCTGCCGGGGCCGGATTCTCACCGCTGAAGATCGAGCCGAGCCTGCCGGTGCCGGACGACTTCGACGCCTTCTGGGCCGAACAGAAGAAGAAGGTGCGTGAAATGCCGCTGGAGCCGGCCCTCACACCGGTCGAGCAATCCGACGCGGACGTCGAATGTTACGACGTCCAGATTCCCTGTGTGGGCGGCGCACCGGTGTCGGGCTACTTCGGGCTGCCGAAGAACGCGGAGCCCAAGAGTCTGCCGGCCATCCTCTGGGTGCACGGTGCGGGCGTGCGCAGCTCGTCGCTGGGCAACGCGGTCAAGGGCGCCCAGTCGGACATGCTCTCCATGGACATCAACGCCCACGGGATTCCCAACGGCCAGCCCGCCAAGTTCTATAGCGACCTGAGCGCCGGACGGTTGAAGGACTATCGGCAGGCGGGGCGAGAGGATCGTAAAACCGTCTACTTCCGGGGGATGTTCCTGCGTCTGGTCCGGGCCCTGGACTTCCTCACGTCGCGCCCCGAGTGGGACGGCAAGCACCTGATCGTGATCGGGCACAGCCAGGGGGGCGGGCAGGCACTGGCCGCCGGAGGGCTCGATCCGCGCGTCACGCTCATTGCCTCGGGCGTGCCGGCCATCTGCGATCATTCCGGGCGAGCTGCCGGACGTGTCAACGGATGGCCCAAGCTCGTGCCCACCGGCGAAGACGGCAAGCCCGACCCCGTCAGCCTCCAGGTCGCCCGTTATGTCGACGCGGTCAACTTCGCCAGCCGCTGCAAGGCCGAGGCCATCATGAGCGTCGGGTTCATCGACATGACCTGCCCGCCTTCGACCTGCTACGCGGCCTACAACTGCCTCCAGGGGCCGAAGCAGGTCATCAACAAGCCGCTCATGGGCCATGCCGCCCCGCCCGACATCCACGAAGCGTTCTACGATCGCGTTCTCGACCACGCCGGCAAGGCCGTGGCGGTGGCACAGTAGCGCGGATTATTCACAGACCTTTGTCGATTGCTCGTAGTCCGTTGCAGGCAAAGAAGTTGAAGACAGGGCCCCAGAGGCACTGTGTATTGGGTGGCACGCTCTGAGCGTAGCGATGGGCGTGGATCGTCAGGTCACCACGCCCATCGCTGCGCTCTGAGCGTGCCACCCATGAATAATCCGAGATAGCTTCACGTGCAACCCGCGCGTTATCTCCGTGAAGCAATCCGCGCGTCATTCCCGCGAAGGCGGGAATCCAGAAACATCGTCGCAGACAGTCCATGATCTGGATTCCCGCCTGCGCGGGAATGACGAGTCAAGGACAGTCTGCAACGGCAACTCGAACGTCCGGCAGGCTCACGCCCCGTAGACCGGAACCGGTTTCCGCTCCTTCCACTTCCCCTGCGTGAAGTCGGGGAAGTCGACGACCGCGCCGCTGTTCGCCACGGACTCGAACGACAGCGGCGTGATCACACTCCAGGTGGCGGCGTCGTAGACGTCCTGAGGGAAGGGCGTGCGGTTTCGAATTGCCTTGAGGAACTCGTACATCGTCACGTAATCGCTGCCGCCGTGGCCGCCGTGCTCCTTGGCCTGCTCCTGGAGGGCCGTCCAGAGGGGATGGGAGTATTTCTCCATGTAGGGTGCAAAGGGTTCGTAGGTGTGGGCCTTGGGCGACGTGCCTTCGAGGTAAATGTCCCCCTGGGCCCCGCCCATGTGGATGCCCTTGGTGCCCTGGAGCCGGAGGATGAGATCGTAAGGCCGGGGCGTGCACAAGTCGAAATAGAGAGTCACCGTCAGGCCGTTCTCCGTCTGCAGAACGCTCGTATTCACGTCGCCCAGGGCGTAATCTCGCTTGGCCAGCGGGTGGTCGGGACCGAACTTCTGTGCGGCATAATTCTTTAACCCCGTTGACTTCGTGCTCACGCTGGAGATCCGCGTGAATCGGTCGCCGCGATTGATGTTCATCCATTGGGCGACCGGGCCGATGGGGTGGGTGGGATAGAGGTTGCCGTCCTTGACGGCCCCGTGCTCGCCCCGCCAGGTGAGCTTACCGTCGTCCGTGAACATGAGGAACCGGCAGTCGTGCTGGTAGCCCACCTCCGCGTGAAGCAGATCGCCGAAGACACCTTCGCGGACCATCCGCAACAGCGTCAGGACTTCCTGGAAATAGCACACGTTTTCGAGCATCATGCAGGGCATGCCCGTCTGCTCGGAGGTGCGAACCAGGTCCCAGCATTCTTCCACGGTCACGGCGGCCGGCACTTCCGTGCCCGCATACTTGCCGGCCTTCATGGCGGCGACCATGATCGGCGTATGCCACTCCCAGGGCGTGGCGGTCAAGACGGCGTCGAGATCGTCGCGTTCGACGAGTCGCTGCCAATCCCGCTGGTCCTTCGTGTACGCTTCAGGGCGAGTTCCCGTGGCCTTCTCCACAAGGTCTTGTGCCCGGGCGGCCCGCTCGGGAACGATGTCGCACACGGCCGGGACCTGTACGCCCGGGAACGAGAGCATGGTCTGCAGCAGGTGCGTACCCCGGCTGCCCACGCCGACCATGCCGATGCGAATCGCACGATTTGACGCGTCGCCTTTAGCTTTTGCACTCGTCAGGGCAGTGGCGGCAGCGACCGTGGTTGCGGCGTTGAGGAAGGCTCGTCTTGAGAGTGCATTGAGCGTCTGCATGGGAGTTCTCCCGAATTGTGGATCATATCTGGAGTCGGGAAGTCATTTGGCGTCGTTGGGTGCAGTGGGTTTCACCGCCTTGCCACGATCCGTGATCAAGATGGTGGCTACCCCGAGTGCCAGCCAGGCTTTTGACGTGGCAGTGCCTTGCTCCTTCAACAGACTGGCTGCAAGATCGAGCTGTCTTGTTTCAGCGCAGAATTCCCCGAAAGCGATCCAGCTCGTTGCCGGTTCTGATTTCGCGGCGTGAAGCATCTGAAGGGCGCGGTCGGTGTGTCCCGACCGGACCAGCACACCAATAATCGCCGGGCCCGTCGTGAAACTCGTGAGACCCCGCATCAGCTTCATCATGTTCTCTTCAGACGACAGCGCCTCCGGTATCAGAGATACCGCCGATTCCCTGTCCCCCAACTCCAAATAGATATCTGCCAGGAGGACCAGATTGAGTGACTTCGCGAAGGGCTCGGCGATCTTCCTGGCCGCGGCAGTTCCACGCGACAAAGCGTCCAACGCTTCATCGCGGGCGTCCTTCTGCGCGTAGTACCATGCAATTCCACGCCAGGCAGTGGCAAGTTCCTCTGGATCGGTAAGCTTGTCGGCCAGACCTCGCGCCCTGTCAACATCGTCGATCGTCGAACCGAGTCCCCAAAGGGCGAGAAGCGCTCGATAGCGGCTCGCAGCGTCGGTGGACGGTGTCTCTGGAGGTCGTGAAACATTCTCGGCTCGGTATCTCAGGATCAACGCAAGAAGCGCGGTTTTGTCCTTGGCCACCGACTCCTTCTCGTCGGAATCCATGTCATCGGAAACGGCAATCTGATCGAGTGTCGTCAATGCATCGTCCCACCGCCCTGATTCGGCCTGTGCTTCTATGATCTTCTCAAGTGCGTGGTTACGCGTGCCGCGATTCTGGATCTTCGCTGCCGTCTGGGCTGCCATGTCGAAATCATGCCGTCTGGCGAAGGCCCAAGCCAACTGCTGGGCGGCTCGTTCGCGCTCCGCTTCCGAGTCCAACCGGGCCACAATCTGGTTTGCCTCATCGATCCGTCCTGCCACTACCAGGTGGTGGGCAATAACGGAGAGGTAGTGTCGCATCTTCTCTTGGTCCTTGACATCCTGCGCCAACGCCCAAAACCGGGAGAGGTCACCTGATAGCGCCAGGCTCTCTGCCAAGGTGATCATTACGTCATCATGTGCATCAGCACCCTCCGGGCTGTTGGCAAGATACATGGCACGTCCGATCCACCACTCGGCATTCTCGTGTGGAGGACTGAACGGCATCTCGCGACTCGGCTCGTCGCCGAATCCGACCTCCACGATTTTGTCTTCGTACAGCGTAATGACTGCATAGGCGTTCTTCACGGGCGATTCGACCATGCCACGGACGGTCACGTGATGGACGCCTTTGCGGACTGCATATCCCCCGGCATGGTCGTGCCCGGCAAACCAGGCGACGACACATCCTGCTTTGTCCATTATTTCCAGAATCGGTTCCGGCTTGGCCATCCGGTGGTGCTTGGCGGCCTCAGGCAGCAGAGCGAAATGGCAGAAACAGATCACCTTCTCTCCTGCCTCGGCCGCCTTGTCGATCGTCGAGCGAAACCAGGCGACTTGCTCGTCGCCGATCACCCCGTAGCCCGCGTCGTTGCCGTCCAGCACGACGAAACGCCATCCTTTGGCCGAAGGAACTGTGAATTCGTAATAGAATCGTTCCAGCCCCAGCTTGTGGCCCAGGGCCTCCTTGCCGACGGTGAGGCAATGATTGCCTACCACATGGTACTTGGGCATCGGCAGCTTGTTGAAAACCGGCAGGATCCGATCCAGGTCCGCGATCGATTTCTCGACGTCCTTGCCGTGGCCGTTCACGATATCGCCAAGCTGGATGACGAAGGCGAGTTCGCGTTTGCTGAAGTCGGCAACACAATCCTCCAGCTTCACGAGCGCTGTCCGGTAGTGGCGCGCACCGGCAGTATCCAAGTCGGCATATTGGACGTCGGCCATGAGGCCGAAGACGGGCGGTTCCTCGGCTTGGGCGGGCCGGGCGAAGGAGCAGGCAACGAATGCAAGTGCGAGAACGATGACAGGCAGTTTGGCATATCGCATGGTTGAATCTCGCGGGTTGAAGTGATGTGCAAGAGACGGCCGGAAACCACGTTGCCCTTCTTCGTAATCGCCCTGGGGACCCGTGTCAAGTTTTCGCCCCGAAACGCCCTGCGTATCGTGCGAGACTTACCACGGATTCCGGCGAGCCGCCAAAAAAGAACGGGGCGACCCGTTTAGGGGTCGCCCCGACTGCGTAGGTGGGATGAACGGTGGGTGGAATATCGAAAGCTGCTTGGATTACGCGCTCTTGTTCTTGCGTTCGGGCAGGGGGAACAACTTGGTGCGGCCGTAGACGACGTCGTCGGTGATGCAGTATTTCTGCCCGGCCTCCTGGTCGGGCAGTTCAAACATGATGTCGAGCATGACTTCCTCGACGATGGCCCGGAGGCCCCGAGCCCCCGTTTCTCGGAGTTGTGCCCGCTCGGCGATGGCGACCAGGGCCTGATCCGTAAAGGTCAGTTCCGCCTCCTCCATGGCGAACAACTCGCGGTACTGCTTCACCAGGGCGTTCTTCGGCTCCTGCAGGACGCGTATCAGCGCCTCGCTGTCCAGCGGTGTAAGCGGCGAGAGGATAGGCAGACGCCCGACCAGTTCCGGGATCAGGCCGAACTGAAGGATATCGTCGCTGGTCACTTGCGGCAGAGCCTCGGCCAGTTCCAGGTCGTGATGGCTCTGGGCCATCTGGCTGAAACCGATCGATTTCTTGCCCAGTCGCTTTCCGATGATCTTCTCCAATCCGACGAAGGTTCCTCCGCAGATGAAGAGGATGTTCGAGGTATCCATCTGGATGTACTGCTGTTCGGGATGCTTGCGTCCGCCCTGGGGCGGCACGTTGGCGGTCGTGCCTTCGAGCATCTTGAGCAGGGCTTGTTGGACGCCTTCGCCGGAGACGTCGCGAGTGATGGAGACGTTCTGGCTCGTCTTGCCGATCTTGTCGATTTCGTCGATGTAGAGGATGCCCTTCTGGGCGGCCTCGATATCGAAGTCGGCGGCGTGGAGCAGCTTGAGCAACAGGTTCTCTACGTCTTCGCCCACGTAGCCGGCCTCGGTCAGCGTCGTGGCGTCGCCGATGGCAAAGGGGACGTCAAGGACGCGGGCCAAGGTTTGAGCCAGAAGGGTCTTGCCCGAACCGGTCGGACCGATCAACAGTATATTCGACTTGTCGATGACCACGTCCGAGTTTTCGCTGCGGTGAACCAGACGCTTGTAGTGGCTGTGAACGGCAACGGCCAGAACCCGCTTGGCGAGTTCCTGCCCGATCACATATTCGTCGAGCCGGCCGACGATCTCGCGCGGCGTCGGTATCTTGGAAAAGGGCTGTTTCGAGGATCCGCGGCGGCGGCGTTCCTGGTCCAGAATCGACTGGCACAGGTCGATGCACTCGCCGCAGATATAGACGTCGCCGGGGCCTTCGACCAAAGGGCCCACGTCTCGATAGCTCTTGCGACAAAAAGAGCAGAACGCGTTCTTCTTGGTCGATCCGCTTCCTCGGCGTCCAGAACCGAATTCCCGTCCAGAGGGCATACTCAGTCAATCCTTTCGGTTGTGTGTTCGCACGGCTCGTTGCAGGTGCAAACCGCGGGTGTCAGACTCCAGGTGTCGCTCGACGGCCGGCCGCCGGATAAGGCGACCGATTCGGCCTCTGGGCATCCTTGTCCACGCTTTTTCGAGCTTGGGCGCCAGTGGTTCCTACGCGAGTAGGTGGCTGCGGGTTTTGTCCCTCTCCTTAGGGAACGCCTCCCCGGTCAGCACGATCGCCGCGATCCCTGCTTCCGATCAGGTCTCAAGCGAGCGTCCTAACCCTTTCCCTCGTTATCCTTTAACTCGTGTTGAAGTTGTTCCGTCAATGTAGTCTTTATTGTTCGGAATTCTTCCTCGCTGAGGTCACCTTGCCCGCGGAGTTCTCGAAATTTTGAAAGCATTTCGCTGGCCACCGGTTCGCTTTGTGCCGGCTCGGATCGGATTCGCATGATGACGTAAACCGCAACGGCAATGATTGCCGCAAGGACCGCCAGCCAGATGACCAATTGTACGGTCGGGTCCTCAAAGAATTCAGCCATCCTACGCCCTGCGTACTCTGCACACTCGCTGCCGCCGGCCCGTTCGGACCACACCGTCTATTATGTCCCGTGCCGCAAACCTCGTCCAGAATATGTGAATCGGACAGGCAACCTAGGTTCACCGGAGCACTTCGCTCCTTCAACTCGTCAACGCAGGGACCGAATTGTCCAGGTGACGTGCCGGTGCTCCGGCCCGGACAATTCATGGGTGGCACGCTCAGAGTGTAGCGATGGGCGTGGTGATCTGGCGATCCACGCCCATCGCTACGCGATGGGCGTGCCACCCAATACACAGCGCCTCGGGCGCCCCCCCGAAAGAGCGTATGTATCGCCTTGTTTTTCCTGAGACTTCGAGTTTAACAAACCCCAACTGGTATAGGTCGTTGCGGATGACGCCCATCGGGTGTCCCGCAAGGCCCAGACGATCTACCGCTCCGAATCACTCAACGGCACGCGATCCGATGAACGGCCGGTTTGCACTGCCACAAGCAGATAGGCTTCGGATTTCCACACGACAAGGAGCTTGCCCTGCAGGACACAGGCGTCGATGGCAGCCAGGAACGGCGTTTGACGCTCCAACCAGTCCTCCGTGCAGTCAGGCCCCATGGCCACGCTTGGGATGACGACATGGGTAATCTGCTCGCGCCGTAGCACGTCCATAACGTGATCCGGGTCGGCATAGTGTTCCGGCGGGGTAAATGGTCCTTCCTGAAACAGAGGTGTGCCAATGACGTTCTGGCGAGGGAGGTAGAAGCCGCGATGCTCGTAGAGGAGCAAGAGTTTTGCGTCCGGCGGCGTCAAGGCGTCGATCGCCTGAACCAGCGGCAGGTAGACTCGATCGGTCATGTTATGGACGTAGTCCTCGCGGCTGACTCGTCCCGTTGCGGCAAGGATGGAGTACCAGTAGTACCCGGTTCGCTCCCAGGGAATGCTCGCCAGCGCCGCGACCGTCAGGGCTGCAAGTGCACCTCGTCGCCAGGCCCCTCGGAGTTGATGGAGGCCCGCACCGCCCAGGACGGCGATGGCCAGCACTGCCGGTATGGCGAAACGAGCCTGCTGGGCAGTGAAGAACCAGAACAGGTAGAACCAGAGGGCGACCGATGCCGGCCAGAACACCGTCAGACGCGCTCTTGGGCGACGGGCCGCCATGACGGCGACGACGGCCAGAGCGACGAACCCAATGAGTTGCCAGCCGAAACGCCCGTCGTAGGTTGCCGAGTTGAAGGCAAGCAGCAACGGGCCCGTGACAAAAGGTGCAAACCCCTTCACCCCGAAACCTACCTCGCCCATCGCATGCTGATGCCGACTCATTTCGAGGACGGCCGGATCGGTAGCGAACCAATGGGAAAAATACGGATAGAAGGGATTTCCCGTTGCCAACCACGGTCGCAGGTAGAACGGGAAGGCAACCATCATCGCCGTCGCCAGACAAATCACCGACCGCTGAGCGATCGCAACTTGGTGAGAACGGTCACGCCGATAGATGTAGGCATACCACACACACGGCACAACCGCCACCGCGGCACCGGTCAGCTTCACGGCCGCGGCTCCACCTACCAGTACACCCAAAACAACAGGGAGACGCCAGGAACCTTCGATACGCTCCCGCCGCATCGACGCGGTGGCGAGGAGCATGGCGCCCAGGTTCATCATCACGATCGTCTCAACGTAGCAATTCTCCGCGACGAGCAAGCCTGTCTCGCTGAGTGGAAAAACGACCGTCAGAACGGTTGCCGAGAAGCGTTCCAGATAGCGACGCAGCACCCCGTAGAGGCTGAGAAGGGCGAGCATCCAGCAGACCCAGTTCAGCAATCGCGGGGCAATGCTCGATTCGAGCGGCGCCACCAGCCAGAACAGGATTTCGCCCATGGCAGGAAAGCCGGAATAGGGGAGATCAGGATAGAACTGCGGTGAGCCGGAGGATAACCAGCGCTGTGGCAATACCTCGTGGTACACCAGTTCATCCCAGCCGGAAGGAGGGCAGAGCGCAGGCGAGAGAGTAACGAGGGTGGCCGCGAAAACAGCCGTCACGAGTACGATTTGCCACGGGCGGCGTGATACAAACAGTCGCTTTCCCGGATGGCTTGCACCAGGTTGACGGCGGGACCTGCCGAATCGTAGGAACGGCAGGAGAGCTAGCCCCAGCAGCAGCCAGATGCTTCGCATGCCCGGGAGCAAACCCAGGATGCCCAGAACCATGCCAAGAAACCCGACCAGATTGAGTCCGACGATGACTTGCAGCAGGCGAGAGTTCCAGCGTTTCTGAGAAGACGCGTCGGAGATCGGCCGGAAGAGGCTGCCGACACTGACCGAGCTGGCGAGAAGGAGAATGACTGCTGCCAGGGCGCGAGGAACCGAACCGAGAGATTCGAGCTCAGGCATGGCGTGCATACCTCCTACTGACGCCAGCACAGCCCATGCGCGAGGGCGACCAATCGAAGCCAGGCCACTTCCGGCCTCCTGTTGCTCGCAAGAAGAGAAGCGTCAAGAATACAGAAAGCGGGCGACCCGTGTCGCCCGCCTGTATCGCTTTTTCGTCAGATCGCCGGGATCAGTCGGTCAATTCGAAATCGAACGTATTGGGGCCGGCTTCGGTAACCGTGGCGGTGAAACCCGAGGTCTCGGGATTTCGGTACTTGTCCGGAAGAAGGCTCTTCGAAGGTGGTGGCTCAGCCCCTTCCTCGGGCGGAGCATATTCTTCCTCGTTTTCCGTCCCCGTCGCTGCCGCCGCCTCGAATTTTGAGATGGTGACCTTGTACTCGCCGGGAATGGCGCCGTCGCCCGCCTCAAAGGTCATCAGCGCGTACTTGCCGGAAGCATCGGTCTTGGCCAGCGCGAAAGACGAACCGCCCACAAGCTGGAAATTGAGATTGGCGTCCGCTACCGGCTCGCCGTTGTAGGTAACCGTACCGGTCACCGGATAGGTCTTGGGCCGGTCGGATTGTTCCGGAGCACAGCCGAGCGAAAGAGCCAGAGCTCCAATCATCAGACAGACTGCCACCCGCGTGTTCAATACACTCATTGCGATTTGCTCCTATGGTCTGCTTGAACTTGTTTCAGAGACGATACGCAGCACGGCGCTGGCACTGCCAGCGCCGTGCTGGAAAGTAGAACGTTGCTCGAGAATGGCTACTAAAGCTTATTTGGCTCCTTCCCGGACCTGGAGCCCAATGCACCCCAAACGCCGTAGTAGCTCTGGCCTGAGTAATTGCCGGCAGTACGCACACTCGTGTTGCCGGTGTCGATAGTCTCGCTGACGAAGGTCACCGAGCCGTCTGCCATGGCGCAGTTCACACCGCCGGGGTGGGCACTATTCGGCGGATAGACGCCCGAAGTATTATCGGCGTTGACATTGCCTCCGTGCGAGCACGAAGGCGCGTTGGGCGCCAGCACGGTGTTGAAACCGACTCGTTCCATTTGCCCGTCCGTCCAAAGCGTGCCCCATCTCCCCTTGACCGACTCGCCTTGGCGATAGTACCCACTGTCGTTCACTGCCAGGCAAAGGTTCGGTTGGACGTCCATCCCGGTTACCGAATTGGCGATTCCCTGGGACAGCTCGTGAGTACGAAGACCGGCCGTTGTTACGCCGTAGTCCCGCGATCGCACGCGCTCGCTCATCAGGATCGTGTTGCTGGTGCCGTCGCGGATGTCCGCAAACGTGTTCCATCGCCCGAAGCAGCCGCGATAGTTCGCCTTGTTGCCGTCGTTCAGATTGTCGGTCTGATCGCCGACGCAGAACGCATAGCTGTGGTCCTGCTCGGCACTATCGGGCGGGCCATAGTCGGAGGGGCACAGGAGATTTTCGGGCGCCCGGTTCCACACGCTCCAACCTGCCCACGCCGCAGGACCACCAGGAGCGATACTTGCAGTGGAGTCTCCAGCCATGATCCGGTCGTACATGGCGCTTTGCTCAAAGAACGGGAGCAAAGGGACGAAGGCGGCGAGGCGTCCGCCGTTGTTGGAAGTGCGCTCACTGCCGTTGAAGGCGTGGTTGGTCCCGCCTCGCCGGGACGGGAGCGACTTGTACGAGTCATGGTAATTGTGACACGCCAGAGCCAACTGTTTCAACTGGTTCGTGCACTGGGCGCGGCGCGCGGCCTCGCGGGCTGCTTGCACCGCCGGTAACAACAGTGCGATCAAGATGCCGATGATCGCAATCACAACAAGGAGTTCGACAAGCGTGAACGCTTGTCTCTTGCGTAAGACGTGAGACATGGGAACACCCCCACAGAGTGAGAAAAAGAGGAAAAGGAAGAAGAAGTCACCTAAGGATTTGGACAATGCCTTACCAAAATCCAACAGAATCATAGTCCTACGGTTAGGCAAGTGTCAATCGTCTTCTCGGGAATGTACTCTGCGAACGCTTTGGTGCCGTGCCTTCTTTGGCCCTGTTCGGCCGAGTAGATCCGACTCTGGCGAGTGTATCGCTAATCCCCTCCAGGAGCGGGGATGGAGAATCGGACCAACTGATTGACACGGTTCCGCCCAAACCTGCGCTCCGCAAGCAAAGGACCGCCCCGCCGCGGAACGGCTGTCCCATATACAGAGCGAGTGGGCCTGCTCCCCCGAAGGCAGTCACCGCCTGTTGACCGGTGCTTTGACTGGTCTCGAACAGGTCCTCAGCCAAGCTGCCGATGCCTGTCGGGGAGTTCCATCTGTGATGGACGGTCTGGCTTCCGCTCTGAAACGTGCCGCCTGGGCAGCCCTGACTACGGTTCCGGCCGGGCGTTGGCGAAGTCCGGCATGATCATCGATCGGAACGCTGCGTATGGATTCACTATCGACCGAACGGGGGGGTTGGGATTCGGGACAGCCTCAATTCTCAAGCAGCACATAGGCACGCGATGAGACCGTTTGTCCGTCGCTGAGAGAATAGGGACGCTCTCCATAATTCACCACCACCCGCTGACCGTTGCTGTAGGTGGTTTCGAACACCTCGTCGGCCAACTGCCGATGCCCGTCGAGAAACTCCATCTGCAGATGCCCGAGTCGCTCAAGGTCGTCGAAGACACGCCGGAGCCCGGCCACCGCCTGCTTGAGACCTTCGGCGTCGTCGTAGCGGTAGTCGCGCTGCCCCAGCCAGTTCTTGCTCTCGTCGAGGAGGAAGTGGCCGTAGAAATAGGCCAGCGGCGCGCCTCCATACTCGATGTTGCGCAGGTAGCCTTCCTCTCCGGGAAGGCTGTTGACCACTTCGGTCGACAGGTTGTAAAGCAGCACGCCGTGATAGACCGTCTGGTAGAGGGGCACACGCGAGTCGACATACGGCTTCTTTGCCAGCGGAGACCACTTGTCGCAATCGATATAGAGCAAGCGATCGAGGGCCGGGGCGGCGAAATCGAGCGAACCTTCCGATTGGGCCCCGCCGAATGTCTCGCGTGCCCGGGCGAGAATCCGCACCGCTGCCTCGGCATCCTGGCTGCGCGTCTGCGGATGCCGGGGATCGAAGCACGGACGCGGACCGAGAATCGAAAGGACGTCGGAATAGTGACACCCCTGGAAACCGAGTTGGCGAATCCGCGGCAGGTCGCGTCGGACGAAGAGTTCGTCGGCACGCACGAGACAGATATTGTAGCTCTGTCCGCCGCCCCACACGCCGCCTTTTACCGGCGTGCCGTCGAAACGCTTGCGAAGGTAAGCCTCGCTCCAGTCTTCCGAAATTCGATAGGCTCCGTAGTAGCAGTCGTGGGCCACAACCTGGTAACCGAGCGACTGCCCATGGCGGATCGTCTCGCGAAGTTCCGTTTCGCCGCCCAGCGCCGGCTCGACGGGGAAAATCTGCGGGTAGCGGCCGTCGTGGCCGCCGCGGTTCCACCCGACCAGGCAAAACTCGGCTCGCTCGATCCCCTGGCGGTCACATTCGTCAAAGATGTCCCTGAGCCGCGCGAAGTCGCAGAACACCCGCACGGGCGGTTCATTCTCCGGCGTCTGCTCAGTGACCTCGTGTGGCACCGGCTTCACTCCCAGCCGGACCCGGACCTGCAAGGCCTGCGCCGAGTAGGCCAAGGGAGGTGAAGACGCTGCTCGGTCGCGCAGCGGCCGTATGTCGCGATGGACGAAGTTGTGCTGCCGATAACGTTTCGCCACGCCTAACCACGAAGCCTCGTCGGCGGGCAGAAAGTGATATTGGACGGCCAAATTGTCGGCTAGACGCGGCTCCTTGGGGGCCGACCGCAAGGTGAAGGCGGGGTCGATCGCATACTCCTTCCGCGGTCCCCAGGCCGTGCTGATGCAGACGCGGGCGTCGTACTGCCCGCTCGCCACAATCCCGGCCATGCCGGTCGTTCCTCGCACGGCGCCGAACACGGGCATGGGACACTGGCAGATGCTCTGATAGACCGACACCCAGTGTTCGGCCGGCTTCTTGTCGCGGAACAGGCAGGTCGCGCCCGACTGCTGGGCGATTACCAGGTAGCCCTCCTCACCCTCGGTTGCCGCACCGAAACGAGGCAGGAGACGCAGAGTCTTCAGCCGAACGCCGCTCGTCTCCGAGATGCCGGCTGCCGGGACCTCGACGCTGAGCACGTCGCCGTCGGCATTGAAGTTCATCGGAAAGGCGAATCCCAACTCGGCCTGCCGGCAAACAACCTGACGCGAGTTCCCGGCCGAATGAAATTCAAATGTCCATCCTGTCTTGGGCACCACTTCCTGTCGTCTCTCGGCTCCGGCGTCATCCCAATAGGCTATTTCGGCAAGGCCGGTGCTTTGCCATTGCAACTCCGTATCGGCACGACGTGCTGCCAGATGCGTTGTCTGTTCGTCAAACGTCCACTCCAAAGTGTCTTCGTTTGCACCGACGGTTGCTGACGGAATAACGGTCGCCAAGAGAAGAACCGCGGGGCCAACCGTAAGGAAGACGAATCTGGCGGAATTTCGAGGAGTGTGTTTCACAGAAGCACCCGTTTGGTAGGAGAATGATCGTCTTGCCGACCCTTTGACGTCCGTTCCGGAACGTGTCACCCGAACCGCCTTCACTACGGTTCCGGCCGGGCGTTGGTGAAGCCCGGCATGTCAGCCCGTGGGGTCTCCAGCGACAGCCGCTTACCGGTCTCGATCGATTCCAGCATCGTACGATAGTCTGGATCGCCCGTCGATGGGAACAGGAAACCGCCATCGGAAGACACCGGGACGCCGCGGCCGCCGGCTTCTTTGGGCAGGTGAGCCGTCAACGCCGGACTGAGTCCCGGATGGGTGAAGTTGATCCAGGCGAAGCGGCCCTCCCAGTCGATGGTGCCCTCCAGCTTGCCGTGGCACTCGGCGCAGCGGCGGTCGTAGACGCCGAGGAAGCCCTTGACGTACCAGTGCGAGGGCTGCCCCGTGACGGCGTCGCAGCAGAGGTCGCGGCGACCGGGCGCGGCGGGGCGGCTGTGGGCGTAGGTGCCGTAGTAGGGGACGTTGGCGTCGATCCAGGCATAGATGCGTTGCCTGTCTTTCGGCGGAACGGGACGCCCGACGTGGGATTCCTCGAAGTATTCCGGCAGACGGCTGGCGAATGTGCCCGTCATGAGCGGCTGGTTCACGGCCGTAGGCGTACGCAGGAGCCAGAAGAAATGGACGAGCGGCCGGCCCTTGGCGGCCTCTTCGGGGAGCATCTCGCCGGTGGCCATGTCGTGCTGCCGATAGGATCGGCTGCGACCGAGGAGATTGTCGTAGGACATGCTGAAATAGCGCGTCTTGTCGCCGCTCAGATCGCAGCCACCGTCAGGAGCGGGACCGCTGTGGCACTCGACACAGTACCTGTCCAGCACCGGCTGAACGAGGGAAGGATAGTCAAGGACGCCGTCCTTACCCCACACGGGCGCGGTGAGGTTGCGTGGAGGCCTGCCCGCGGCCAGCGGATATCCGGCGACCGATCGGGGCGACGACTGCCGTGGTTCGTGGCAGCCGATGCAACTGACCCGCTCGCCCGGCATGAGCTGGAGTGCGGAAGTCATCCGTTGCAGTTCCCGCCCTTCGGCATCGAGAACCTGGAAGTAGATCTCGCGCAGGGCCGGCACGCGGAAATGGGCCGAACCGTCCTCCTCAACCGGCACGGTGCCCCAATCGCGCTTGGCGTAGTACGTGCCGTAGCTCATCACGGGCGATTGATCGTAGGCCCGGGATACGAGATCCTCGGTCTTGCGAACCTGCTCCATGACGCGAATCGACTTCACTCGTCCGCGGGCGATCGCCGGCTCCAATCCCTGGTAAACGTCACCCAGAAGCAGCGTGCCGGTCGGGTTGCTCTCCGTCGAATCGGGAGCCGACGCCGGGGCCTCGACACGATCGGGGATCTTGACCGGAGCGGCCTTGGGTTTCAGGGGAATGGGAAAGAAACAACTCTGTACGGGGTCTTCGTAGAGCAATCGGCGGCGCCCTTCGGCGTCGATCTGATGAATGCGAAACCGCTGCAGTTGGGCGTCGCCTTGAGAGCAAAGGAAAGAACGATCGCTGATCGGGAACGGATCGCGATAGGCCCATTCCTGCCGGCGATCGCCGATCGTGTCGAAGCCAGGGGTGATGTAGCGGAAGCCCTTCCCGCGAGGCTCCTCCGGGCCGGCACTGCGATCGATCAGGCCGATGGCCCCGTGCGGAAAGCCGTGATGGGGCGCAAAGGTGGCCACCACACGATCGTTGCGGTCCGGTAGCGGCCGGGCCTGCCAGAAGGTGCCGACATCGCGGACCATGTTGCCGAAATACAACTGGAAGACGGTGCCGTCGGGATACTGCGTCCAAAGGCTCTGACGGTAGGTCAGGTCGCGATCGATGTACTCCCAACGAGTGAACAAGACGCGGCCGTCAGGGAGCATCTGGGGGCTGAAGTCGGAAAGCGTGTTCATGCTCACGCAGCGCACATCCTGGCCGTCTGCCGACATGCGGTAGAGATTCGATGCCGGGCCGGGCTGGCAAACGGTGTGGCCGAACCGGCGCGTGGAGACGAACACGACGTCGCCGTTGGGCATGGGGCAGGGACTCACATCGTAGAACGGACCGTCCGTCAGTTGCCGCAACCCGCTGCCGTCGGCGTTGATTCGCCAGAGATGCCAGTGCGACTCGTCCTTGCGGCGATAGGAAAAGAACAGCGTCCGGGCATCATCAGAGATGTTGACGTCGTAGATGCAGCCGTCGCGATCTTCGAAAATCGTTTGGGCCGGCAGGCCGGGCCGGGTTGGGTCGACGATGCGAATACTGCAGCCGGGTGACCGGGGTTGAGACATCCACAGGTCCAGTCCCACGGCGTTGGGAGCGGTGAGCGGGAAACGCGTGATGCAGACCAGCGGCGGCAACTTCTCGCGCTGGAGTTCCTCCGGCCAGGCCGAATCATCCGGTTCGACGTAGACTCGGAAGAGGTTGACGGAGCCGGGTGTCTTGAGCTTCACCGCAAACTGGGCGTTCTTACAGGACTTCCCGGCAACCAGTGAGAACGGGATCTGCTTCATCGAATCGCACGCGACCGCGAGCTTCGTTTCTGCAATCGTTCCACTTCCGGCATCGTTTAATGCGACATACAGGTCGGCCGTGGCGTCACGGCCTTTCGCCCAGAGATATCCCTTGCAGCTTCTGCCCTCGACCACCGGAAACCCCTGGTGATCGGGCCCTCCGTACTCGATCGACACTTCCCCGCGACCTTTGGTGAGATCCATTCGTTGCGAACGCGACGCTCCGGGACCGGCCGGCGGTTCGATCTCATACAAAGCCTGAACCTGTCCGAGACTGCCGGGAGACCAGCCACGGCAGACTTGTGGAGCGGATGCCCCGGGAGCCGAAAGCTCAATGGCTCGCTTCGTTCCATCCTTCTCGATCCACAGATTGCGGTATCGGGCTTCTCGTTGCCAGGGGCGGAAGGCGATCCGGCCGCCGATCAGCGGATGCTCCTTGTCTTCGTAACGATGAATCAGCTCGCCCTGCACGTAGATGTCCAGCGTGGTCTCGGTCATCTCTACCACAAGGGAGATCCACTGCCCGACCGGCACGGTGCAGGGGAAGAAGCCGATTGGCTCGTAGTTGTGGCGATGTCTGGCGAGATGGAGGACCTGTTTGTCGGCGTAGAGAGAAACCTCGTATCCGTTCCAGTTGTCGGCGCCCACGCCGGCGTCGCTCAGTTTGACCAGCAATCCCACGTTCCCGCCGCGGTTGTCGGTGAAGAACAGTTCCGCTCCAACGCGACCGGCAGATAGGTCTAGATCGTCCAGGACCAATTTCGGCCCACGCCCCGGTCCTACGGAAACGACACCGTCGTCAACTCTCCAATCGCCGCCCAGCGTCCGAAAGCCGGCGACCGCGACGGGAGATGCGTCCTGGATAAAGTACTCGTCGACGAATGCCGTTGAGCGATCGGCCGATTGGACTTCCCCGATGTGCGGGCTCAGCCAGGGACCGCTCAAGAGCACTGCGACGACTACGACAGATCGCTGCATCGTGATTATGGAAGATAGTTGAAGGAGAGACACACGCCACTGGAATGATAGCCGTGGAGGTTCCCCGCCGCAACGTTTGCCCGCTGCAAATCGGTGCGCGAGTGTGACGATTAGCGCAGAGTATACGTAAACCAACCAGGCCCTTGCGGGTTTGTGTCAGATTGGGATGAACGCTTTGCGGAGCGGGCTCTCTTGATGCCGGCCGTCTCAACGGGTCCGGAGACCGACCTTGGCGTCAGATGACAATGCTGTGGAGCAGCAGGCGGTGGGAGGTCGTTTCCTGGCTGAGCCTGGCGAGGATGTTCTTCACCTCGAGGACGTCCGTCTTGATTGCCTCGGCCAGGTGAGCTTCGAGAAGGGATTGTTCAACGTCCTTGGCGAACGAGACGGCATACCCGGGATGCACGGTTCCCTTCTCGATCTTTTCGATCATGCCGTCGATCTCGTGGCTCATCATCCGGGCGGCCTTGGGCGAGAACTTTCCCACGGCGAACAGGGCCGGCATCTCCTCGACGATCTGGCCTATCCGCTGTATCGCTCCGGCATGAGATTGCTCCTGGCGTTGAAGGATGCCCCATGTCTCCCTATGTTCCGGAAGGCACTCCTCCATAAGTTCGTAGTAATGGCCAATCCGTTGCTCGTTCTCGATCAGGGCGGTCATCAACACGGCCAGTTCGCCCTCCACGCCCGTCCCACCAGGCGACTTGCGATCGTTCTTCTTGAGGTAGAACATGTACTCCTTGTCTTCACCGGTGATGTGACCGATCCACCATTGCTTCAAGAACCGGAGGACTTCTCGAACACCAGGTCCGCCATCTTGCAGGCTCTTGAAAAGCAGGTCGCGGGTCTCGCCGGTGAGTCTCTCGTGGCTTCGTTGGTGGGCTGCATAGCCTGGAAAACCGGCCTCCAACATCATTCGTTCTTCATCTTTGAAGTGGGTCTGCGTATACTCGCTCAACCGACGCATGATCGTCGGAATTGCCCTCTGATCCTCCTCTCCACCGAGAATCATTTCATAGAGCCAGTTGACCAGTGAAATGATCGTCTGGTGTTGCGAGTCCAGGGTCGGATCGCCGACGCTGTAATAGTCGCGCCACTGAATCATCAGCGGACTGCCGATTAGCGATGCGCTCTGCATGCTGCCCCTCCTGCAGAATTCCAGGCCCACAAAACAAACGTGCGGTTGATACCGCAGAATATGTGGATTCTACGGCAACCATAGGTCGGATGCGTGCTGGAGGAGCTATTGATAAGCGCCGTGCTCCTGTTTTTTTGGCTCTCCGCATCGCCGTTCTGCTCAGGCTGCCGTTTGGGCACAACCAATACCCCTCTAAAGTATATTCCGACTCCTCTCCGGCAGGATTCCTCTCGCTGCCACAGTCCCTACAATGAAGATCATCGGAGTCTAATCTGCGAGAACCGTTGTCGAGCTGGTGCCGTAACCTGCTTGTTGGAAACGCTTTACGGTTGTCCCGGTGATGTCGTCATCTATTGGCGTTGCGGCGAAAGCAAGCTAGATTTGGAAAACGACGACTCGTCATCTTGTCACCCAATTTCTTCGATCGCTCCATTTGTCGACCCCCAAGGGTTCGGGTACAATGAGCGGTTTGACTGCTGGCAGGTCCCTTGTACTACCCGCTTTAAATACGGTTAAGTTCTTCGCAATGGGCCGCGGCCGACCGAAGCAAGGCACTGCAATTGAGTGCCGCTTCGCACTGGTTGGCGGCCCTGCGACGAGGGGATCCTCCAGTCAACACCAAGGAGGCACGATCGGTGCAAATCCGAATTTCGACCCGGCACGGGAATGTTAGTGATGCGACCCAGGAGAAGATTACCGCGAAGGTTGAGAAGCTGGGTCGGATCTTTGACCGGCTTTCGGAGATTACGGTCACCGTCGACCTGGAGCGTCGCGACGCTCCGTCGGTGGATCTTCGTGTGTCGGCCGAGCACAAGCACGATTTCGTTGCCGCGGCACAGGCCGAAGAGTTAATGGCCGCATTAGACTTGGCCATACACAAGCTGGAACAGCAGTTGCGGAAATACAAAGAAAAGATTCAGGGCCGCCATCGTGATGGGTCCGTGAAACAGCTCGGACCAGAAGAAGTCCAGGCGGAGCCGGTCGAGTAATCGTCCGAGGTCTGCCCGGCGTAGCCGACTGCGATAGGGTTGCGGTTCAGGTTCGTTTTCTGCGAGGGAGGCATTTGCTGCTTCTCAGCGCGGAAATCTGTCCGGGGCTTGTGCGGGTGGCTACCTGTGATCGAGGGTGGTCCTTGTTTTTTGTCGACTGCCCCCCCTTCAGTGGGCGTGAGGAGATTTGTTGGATGAAGTTTGCCGACTTTGTATTAGCGGAGAGCGTCCAGGCTAGCTTGGCCGCCGAGGATAAGGACGGCGTCATTCGCGAGATGGTTCAATCGCTGCTTGACGCCGGTGGAATTGAAGAAGAAGAGCTGGAGAGTATCATCAAGGCGATCATGAAGCGCGAAGAGCTCGGCTCGACCGGCATCGGTCGGGGCGTGGCTGTGCCTCACACGAAGCACCCAAGCGTCGACAGGCTCGTCGGAACCGTTGGTGTTAGCCATGACGGAGTCGACTTCCAGAGCTTGGACGGCGAGAAGGTGCATCTCTTCTTTCTGCTGATCTCGCCGCCGGACCGCCCTGGTGATCACCTGCGGGCCTTGGAGAATATCTCACGCCAGTTGCGCGACGACACCTTCTGCCGCTTTCTCAAACAAAGCAAGACGGCGGACGATATTCGTCAACTTCTGGAGGAAGCCGACAACAACCAGTTCGGCTCGTAGGTCTCAGGGTTGCCCAAGAAGGCGGAGATCGTCGCGCGTGCGAGTCGGTTTTCGCCGGGGATCGCCGGGACAGGGAAACCAATCGGATTTTGTTTTCGACGGAATGGCTGGGAAAGGGACGACTGGTGGCCCCGTTGCCGCTTACATGCCGAGGGCCGAGAGCATTCGTTGAGCGTAAGAAGGGGAAGGGTGTTTGCGGTCTTTCCCGGATAGAAGAGAGAGTATCGCCGACATGGAACAGCGACCGGCAACCCGAGCGTTACGCGTGGGAATCCCCGAGGGATTGCACATGCGCGCCGCCATGGAGGTGGCCAAGTTGCTCGGGCGCTTCAAGTCGCATGTCGTCCTGGTGAAGGAAGGGCAACGGGTCGATGGTTGTGACGTCCTTCAGATTCTCTCCCTGGCTGCCGTTCAGCACGAAGAATTGACGGCCGAGGCGAGCGGAGACCAGGCCGAAGAGGCACTTGCGGCGTTGGCGGCGTTGTTCGACAACGACTTTGCCGAAACAGAAGAAACAACGAAAGAAAAGGGCTGACGACTCCCACTGCGCCGAACCTGACGCCGCCAATCGAGAAGCCTCGCGGGTACGATCGGATCGCAGGGATTGGAGCGAGCTCTCTGCCCTCGACGGGCCGGCGAAATGCCGTAGGTCGAAGGGGTGTCATGAAAAAACTGCAGGGAATTGCGGTTTCGCCTGGCGTTGCCATCGGCGAAGCGCTCGTGATGGACACGGAGGGGTTTCGGATCCCCCGGCGGTTCGTTGCGCGCGATGCCGTCGAAGAAGAACTCGAGCGGCTCCATCGGGCCATCGACAGTGCGGGCGCCGAGATTGCCCGGAATCAACAGGCCGTCGCCTTCGAACTGGGCGAGCAGTATGCCGCGATCTTCGAAGCTCACTTGCGCATGCTCGAAGGCGCCAAGTTACGCGGCGAACTCGAAGAAATGATTCGCGATCGCCACTACTCGCCCGAGTATGCCGTGAGCCGGACGTTTCGCCGCTACGCAGAGCTGTTCGAGAAACTGCAAGCCGAAACGTTCGCCTCCAAAGCCAACGACATTCGCGACATCGAGAAACGCCTGTTACGCAATCTCCTCGGACGCCGCCGCGAGGGGCTGTCCAAGCTTACTTCACCCGTGGTGGTCCTGGCCCATAACCTCACCCCGAGCGAAACGGCCAATCTCAACCGCGAGTTCGTGCGCGGTTTCGTCACCGAGACCGGGGGGCCGGGCAGTCACACGGCGGTCGTCGCGGGCGCCCTGGAAATTCCCGCCGTGTTGGGAACCGGGCCGTTCTTAAACGAAGTCTCCGGCGGCGACCTGGTGATCATCGACGGGGATGAAGGCCTTGTGATCCTCCATCCCGATGAAGAGACCATTGCCCGCTACCAGCACGAAGCCGAGGAGCTTCGCTCCCTGGCCATTCAACTGGAAGAATTGCGCGACCTGCCTGCCGAAACGGCGGATGGGCAGCGAGTGGTCCTTCTGGGTAATATCGAGTTCCCTTACGAGGTGGATCATTGCGTCGCTCGCGGGGCCGACGGAGTGGGGCTTTATCGCACGGAGTTCCTGTACCTCGAGGCGGAGACCGAACCGGACGAGGAGGTTCACTTCGAGGCCTATTGCCGCGTGGTGAAGGCCATGCAGGGCAAACCGGTCACGATCCGCACCTTCGATCTTGGAGCCGACAAGGTTCCCCACCTACCGGAACCGGAGGACGAACGCAACCCGTTCTTGGGTCTGCGGAGCATCCGCCTGGCCTTGCGCAATGTTCCCATGTTTCGCCGCCAACTTCGAGCGGCCTTGCGTGCCAGTGCCTTCGGCAATCTGCGAATCATGTTTCCGCTGGTGTCGACCCTGCTGGAACTCCGTCAGGCAAAGATGGTACTTGCGGACGTGGTGGAAGATCTGGAGGAACGCAAGATCGAGTTCGATCGCAACGTCGCCGTCGGCATGATGGTTGAGGTGCCATCGGCGTGCATGATGATCGAGCAATTCGTGGGCGAAGTGGACTTCTTGAGTATTGGCACCAACGACCTGATCCAGTATACCTTGGCCGTGGATCGTAGTAACAAGGACGTGGTTGGCCTCTACAACGCGGCCGATCCGTCCGTGTTGCGTTTGATCGACATGGTGTTGCGGGCGGCCAATCAGCGAAGCGTACCGGTGAATCTCTGCGGCCAGATGAGCAGCAATCCACTTTACACGATGTTGCTCCTGGGGCTCGGGTTGCGCCGGTTCAGCGTGACGCCGAGTGCAATTCCGGAGATCAAGAAGGTCTGCCGCACGGTGACCATCGCCGACTGTGAAGAAGTCACCCGGCGGGTCATGCTCATGGAGAATGCCAGAGACATCAAGAATTTCCTTAAAGGAGAATTGAAGAAGCGAGTTCCGGAGATCGCGCCGTAGCAGTCGCCAACCGCGGATCCGCGGGGCACATTGACGGTCGTGGAACTTGTGGATTCGAGCGATCGGTGGGTAGTTTTTTGACGCCTGAACGTCGGGCGAACAGATAGCAGATTTCGAGAGATCAAATGGGCAGGAGGCCGGTCCCCGCGGGGGGCCGCCGCCTGTCAGGGAGCCGCTCGAGCAGCCGCGGGATGGTCCCGATCTGCCGCTCGGGCGGAAGGATATGTCAATGGATCTTTCCTACTACCGGCTGTGGGAAAGAGGATCGGACCCGTGGTTCGACAACGAGTACGAATACGCTTCTGCAAACACGGAGACCTCCGTCTGATCGGGCACCGCGACTTGGTGCGCGCGATGGAGCGGGTCTTCCGCCGTGCGGAGCTGCGTCTCGGGATGAGCGAGGGCTTTCACCCAAAACCTCGCATGAGTTTTCCCTCGGCGCTTGCCCTCGGAATTGCCGGGCGAGAGGAAGTCATGGAACTGGAACTGGCCGACGATTGCAGCGACGCCGAATTGCTCGATCGACTTGCGTCGGCCACCCTTCCCGGACTGGAGTTTCTCGCCGTAGAGCATGTCCCCGAAGGGGTCAAGAAGGCGCAATTGCGCAGCAGCTCGTACGAAATGGAGATCCCGCAACCACGCCTCGGGCAGGTCGAAACTCGGGTGAGCGAACTGATCGCCGCCGGGTCTTGTCCTGTCGAGCGATCGCGGGGAGGGAAAACCGTCGATCCCTGCCGCTGTCTCGAACACCTGAGAATCGACTCGGGAACGCTGCGCATGCGTCTGGCGGCAATGCCCCAGGGCGGCGCATCGCCGAGAGATGTTCTGACTGCACTCGGATTGCAGGATCTGGAGTGGGAAGGTTGCTACCTGACTCGAACCGAGGTGGAACTGCAGCCATGATCGCTTCGCCGACGCGTACTTGCCAACCTTGCCGGACAAGAAGGCGAGCAAATGAAACAGGAAATGCTAATCAACGTGCGGCAACCCGAGGAATGCCGCATCGCGATCGTTGAAGACGGAGTCCTCGAAGAACTCTATATCGAACGGACCGCACACGACAATTACGTCGGCAATATCTACAAGGGCGTCGTCGTCAACCTCGAGCCGAGCATCCAGGCCGCATTCGTCGACTTCGGCGTAGGACGAAACGGCTTTCTCCATATCAGCGACGTCGAGCCCCAGTACTTCCGCCAGGGCGGCTTCGATCCCCACAAGCCGATCGAACCGCCGGGGGGACGCCGAGGTCCCGCCGCAAACCCGCGCAACCGCCAGCGGGCAGGCGCTCGGCCTCGCATCAAGCCGCCCATCCAGGACATCCTCCGTCGCGGAGACGAGGTGTTGGTCCAGGTCATCAAGGAAGGGATCGGCACGAAAGGTCCCACGCTCTCCACCTACATCAGCATCCCCGGGCGCTACCTCGTCCTGATGCCCGCCCTGGGCCGCGTGGGCGTGTCCCGGAAGATCGAAGACGAGGACGATCGCCGGCGGCTCCGCGATATCATGCTCGAATTGAACCCGCCCAAGGGCCTGGGGTTCATCGTGAGAACCGCCGGGAGCGACCGGAACCGGAAGGAACTTTCGCGCGATCTGGCCTACCTGTTGCGTCTCTGGAAGGTGATCGTTCGCCGCATCAAGAAGACGTCCGGGCCGGTCGACATCTACGAAGAAAGCGACATGCTGATTCGTACGATACGCGACATCTTCACCACCGAAGTCGATTCGATCGTGATCGACGAACCCAACGCCTACGAAAGGGCTCGCGAGTTCCTGCAGCTCGTCATGCCGCGACACGTGAACCGTTTGAAGCTTTACGACGGGCGGGAGCCTTTGTTCCACAAACACAATCTCGACACGGAAATCGCCTCGATCCACCGTCGTGAAGTGCCCCTCAAAGAAGGCGGCTCCCTGGTCATCGATCAGACTGAGGCCCTGGTGGCCATCGACGTCAACAGCGGGAATTTCCGCGCCGACGACTCGGCCGAGGAAACCGCCTTCCAGATCAACCTCATCGCCGCTAAGGAAATCGCCCGCCAACTCCGGCTCCGGGATCTCGGCGGCGTCATCGTCAACGATTTCATCGACATGAGGAAAGAACGGCATCGTCGCGGGGTCGAACGGGCCCTCCGCGACGCCGTCAAACGAGATCGGGCTCGGACCAAAATCCTCCGCACAAGCCCTTTCGGGCTGATCGAGATGACCCGGCAACGCGTCCGACCAAGCCTCAAGCGGAGCACCTATATGGACTGTCCCTGCTGCCGGGGTACGGGCGTCATCAAGTCAGCCGAAAGCATGGCAATCGAGGTGATTCGCCAACTCACTGTAGCCGGCCAGACCGAGGACGTTGCCAAGATTTCCATCACCGTTGCCGCCGAAGTTGCCGAATATCTAAGCAACAAAAAACGGCGGCAGCTCATCGAGTTGGAGGACGAAGGCAAGCTCCAGGTCGATATCGTCGGCCTTGCCGACGTGTCGGGTGAACACCTGGTCATCGACTGCCGCGATGCGGAAGGACGAGAAATTCGGGTGGATCTCTGAGAGACCGGGCCCCTTGAAAGGCTGGCCGGTGCCGCGGTAAACTATTGGTTTTGCCGCATCGGCGCAGCGCCGTTGACAGACGTGCCCGGCACGCTAGTGAAATCAATAATCGCTTACCCCCCTGCAAGGCGGGGCCAAGAGCAGACATATCGACCAACAGGATCAACCATGTACGCGATCATCGAAGACGGCGGGCGGCAGTTTCGGGTAGAAGAGGGGCAGGTGCTGGAGATCGACTACCGAGACACCAGTTCGGGGGAGCAGATCACCTTCGAGCGCGTTTTGGCCGGCCATGACGACAGCGGCGTGAAAATCGGCACGCCCGCGGTCGAAGGCGCCTCCGTGACCGCGGAGGTTCTGGGGACCAGCCAAGGGCCGAAGCTCGTCGTGCAGAAACTGCGCCGCCGAAAAAACTCGCGCCGCAAGACCGGCCATCGTCAGCTCTACACCCAGGTGAAGATCTCCAAGATCCAACTTGGATGAGTCACGAGCCGGGTGGCGGGGCCGCCTTGCTTTCCCACGGATTTTCCCAATCGCCCCATCGCTCCAGATAGAGTCGGTAGGCCGGTTGGGCCGATGCGTTGCGTTCCAACCATGACTTCGTCTCGCCAATCATCGCCTGCTCCTGCGCAAGTGTAAGCTGGCCGAGCACGACCCGGCTGCGCAGGAATACGAAGTAGGTGTCGAGCACGTCGCAGCGGCAGTAGTCGTTGATTTCCCTCAACCGCCCGGCGTCGTACATATCTTGAACCATGTCGCCCTGCACGTCCATCTTGCCGGGCTTGCCCAGAAGATTGGCGGCCAGGTTCAGTCCGCCGGTGAACCGCGTGGCGCCGAAGTTCGTGAGCAACTCGCATAGATCGATGTGTGTGCTGGCGTTGTAGCGATTGCGGGGCTGATCGTAAGTCTTTGCCCCGGGCGCAAACCAGGTGCTCAGGTTCAGTCCGAAGCGAAAGGCCGCCAGTTCGAGCAGAGGCAGGTCAAACCCCCGCCCGTTGAAGCTGACGAACGTTGGCCGGCGGTAGGCCTCCCAACCCCGCCAGAAATGGTCGGCGATCACGTGAGGCCGGTACTCCGGCTCGTCGAGAACCACCAGATCGATCAAGCGGAAGTCGGCGCCGAGTTTGGCCACGGCCACGGAAATCGGCACCTGAAACGTGTAGGGAACGAAATCGCTGCCGTGTTGCTCCATGAGTTCGGAGCGATAGCGCCGGACGGCTTCCGCTCCGTCGAGCCCTTCGCCCGGATATCGGAGCGCGGAGACCAACTGCGGATCGGCCACACTTTCCACGTCGAAAACCAGGTAGGACACGTTCGGCGCAGGCATGACATCCTCCGGAAGTGGCTGGCCCCTCAAAGCGAAGCGGCCAAATACGAAACCCGAATTTCGAAATCCGAAACAAACCCAAATCAAGAATAGTGGAATGACGAAAAGCCTGATGCAGGCCGACGCCGGCGCACATGCGAACGGCCGGTATAGGGCATTTGGATTTGTCGCTCTGGATTTGTTTCGGATTTCGAGCTTCGGATTTCGAATTTCCAGTTCATCTGCTATCTCAAAGCTCCAGATACTCTTCAACGGCCTCGCGCATCACCGTGCGTTCCGGCTCGATGCCTGTCCAAAGGCGGAAGTCGAAGGCCGCCTGCTCAAGGAAGACGTCGAGCCCGTTGACGGTCGCCAATTCCCGTTCGGTGGCCGCCTGGAGAAACGGAGGAACTGTCTCCTCCAGGTTGGCGTCCACCACCACGGCGTTGGCCGACAGCAACTGCCAGTCCATCGGTGGAACACCGTCGACGGCCTCGGTTCCGACCGGCGTGGCATTGATCACCAGGTCGATTTCGCTGGGAAACTCGGCACTGTTCTCCCATGGAACCGACTTGGCCGCAATCTCATAATGCCGGCGGAGCAGTTCGACGAGCGACCCGGCATGCTCCTCGCTGCGGCTGACGACGACGAGGTCCTCCGCCCCGGCATCGGCCAATTCCAACGCCGCCGCCCCGGCCAGGTTTCCTGAGCCGAAAAGCAAAACCCGGCGTGGCGGCGACTCCCGCACCGCCCGGACGGCCTGGACGAGCCCTTTGCCCTCGGTGTTCTCGCCGACGAGCCCTTGTCCGTCGCGCCGGATCAGGTTGACCAGACCCGTCCGCTCGGCCGTTGTGCCGAGGTGGTCCAGGAAGGGGCCGACCTGACGGCAATAGGGCCGAACGCAATTGCCTCCGGCGAACCCCATGGCGCGAATCCCACGGAGGGCGTCTTCAATCGCATCCTCGGCCACCTCCACCGACAGATAACGCCAGTCCAACTCGTGCCGCTGAAACGCCTTCTCGAACATGTACTGCGACGGGTTCCCCGCCGCCGATTGACTCAACAGGACCAGGATGGGTTGCAGTGATGAATCCGACACGATCGACCTCGCCTCCGTGATGCGTCGCCGAGCCCCTCGCTCTTCCCGACAACTGCCCGCGTTGGAAAACGCCTTGGATCCAACGATCCTCGGGCATTTTCGCCGAACCGGAGGGATTTTGCAACTTGGGCTCTCCGGACTCAAAGCCCCCCAAACCCTTGGCAGAGTGATTCCAGCCGATGAGAATGACGCCATGCACGCCAACCGCACGCTGATTCCCCTGCTGATCGTCGCTTCCCTGGCCGTCGATCTCTACGTTATCGCGTCGCTCTCCCGTCAGGCCAAATGGCCCGACGAGATCGTGGCCCTCGCCATGGGGCTGGCTGCCGGCCAGATCAATCTCGTGACACTCTGGGGAGTGCTGGGGCATGGCCGTCTGCCCTGGCGGATTGTCGGACTCCTTGCCGTGCCCATCGCCTGGGGGTTCGCGATCTTCGCCAGAGTCCCTAATGTCCTACCCGCATACACTGCTGAGGCCGTATGGGGAGTACACTTCCTGACTCAGACGGTCCTGCTCGCATCGATCCTCTTCCTGGTCCGTCTGCGCGGGGCCCTCTTACTGCCTCAGGATTTCTTGTCCACGAGGCCGGCTACACGACGGATGCAGTTCACTCTGCGCTGCCTCTTTGCCTGGCTCACGTCGACCGCCGTCGCGTTGAGCCTTCTCAAGGCGACCTTCGATCAGGCTGCACTCAAGGAGACCGATTTCGATTGGAGCGGGATCCTGGGCCTTGGATTGAGCGGTGTGGCGATCGGACTTGCTTCCGCGTGGCCGGTTCTTGACGCGCGGGCTCGATTCAGCCGATTTGTGGCGACCGTCGTCACCGCGGTGCCGCTGATTGCCGTTGTGGCAGCAATTGGCTTTCTTGTGGACGATGCCGACATTTTCACGGCGGTCTCCGTGCTGCTGTTCGCAGCCGGAACCTACTCGGCTGTTGCCTGGGCCGTGCTGCGCACTGGCGGCTACCGCATCGCCTGGCTCAGCGCTCAATCCCCACCCTCGCCAGAACGCCCTGCTGATAATAGTGCTTGATCTCCCGCATCTCGGTCCCTCGCGGAAAACCATCGGCGGGCGTCCTTGGTAGGTCTTCTGACTCCCAGGCATCGACCTGCCTCGCCTTCTCGCCGTAATGTCGCGGCAATGGCAACAGAAATGGGCAGATCGACAGCGCCTGGTCACAGCGGCGGGGCCGTCCCGGATTTGCACCGGAGTTCCCTGTTCACCGGCCGCCCAGCCTGGGGCAACCGGTCACCAGCGACGCGATCAGACTTCAAAGCTCCGAACCTAGCAGATCGTAAAGTAGGTGTCAAACGCACCAAGTGTCTGTCGCCCTCCCCAGCGGCTTGCCCCCTTTTGGGTGCCCACTGGCACAGCCTGTTTCGATATTCGAGACTGGTACCGGTGTTGTTTCGCCATCTGTCCGATTCCGAAGAAGTCAATAGAATTCCTCTTCCTGCTCATGCTCCGCGTCCCGATCGTCGCTGTGCCGATGGAGCAGAGCGAGGCAGGCCCACGTTCAAGTCTTTCCTGAGAGGCCATCGTGCGTAGGAACGGAAGTAATCGGGTCTGGCCCGGGCGTCCCTATCCCCTGGGGGCGACCTGGGACGGGTCTGGAGTGAATTTTGCCGTATTCTCGGAACACGCCAGCCGCGTCGAACTCTGCCTGTTCGATTCGGTTGACTCAACGGCCGAGTCGATCTGCATCCCCCTCGAAGAGCAGACCGACCTGGTCTGGCACTGTTACCTACCCAACGTGGGGCCCGGGCAGTTGTACGGATATCGGGTCCATGGCGGGTACGATCCGAAACATGGGCACCGCTTCAACCCCCATAAAATTGTACTCGATCCCTACACGCGTGTTGTGGCCCGGCGGACCCGCTGGTCCGACCGGATGTTCGGCTACCGGATCGGCGACCCGGTAGCCGATCTCTCCTTCGACGTCCGCAACAACGCCGACTGTGCCCCGCTCGGCGCCGTCGTCTCGTCGAGTTTCTCCTGGGGAGGCGATCGCCCCTTGCGGATTCCCTGGCACAAGACCGTTATTTACGAAACCCACGTGCGGGGCTTCACCATGCGCCATCCCGGCGTGCCCGAGGGACTCCGGGGGACCTATGCCGGTCTCGCCTCGCCGGCGGCCGTCAAACACCTCCAGCGGCTGGGCGTCACGGCCGTCGAACTGATGCCGGTTCATCATCGCGTCGACGATCGCCACCTGGTCGAACGCGGACTGGCCAACTACTGGGGCTACAATACGCTGGCCTTCTTCGCGCCCGACACGCGCTATTCTTCCGTGTCGTATCTCGACACGGTTCGCCAGTTCAAGGCCATGGTCCGCCGCTTGCACCAGGCCGGGATCGAGGTCATTCTCGACGTGGTCTACAACCACACCGGGGAAGGAAACCACCTCGGACCGACCCTGTCGCTCCGCGGGCTCGACAACGCCTCCTACTACCGCCTCGTGCCCGACAACCGCCGCTACTACATGGACTACACCGGCTGCGGCAACACTCTGAACATGCTCAGCCCGCGGGTCCTGCAACTCATCATGGACAGCCTCCGCTACTGGGTGCAGGAAATGCACGTCGACGGCTTCCGCTTCGATCTGGCCAGCAGCCTCGCCCGCGAGCTCCACTCGGTCGACCGCCTGGGGGCCTTCTTCGACATCATCCACCAGGATCCGGTGCTCTCGCAGGTCAAACTGATCGCCGAGCCCTGGGACCTGGGCGAGGGGGGATACCAGGTCGGCAACTTCCCCGTGCTTTGGACCGAGTGGAACGGCAAGTATCGCGAAACCGTGCGGCGGTTCTGGCGGGGCGACGGCGACGCCGTGTCGGAGTTTGCCACCCGGCTCTGCGGGAGCAGCGACCTTTACGAACGCAGCGGCCGCAAGCCCTATGCAAGCATTAATTACGTCACCTCCCACGACGGGTTCACCTTGCGCGATCTGGTCAGCTACAACGAGAAACACAACGAAGCCAACGGCGACAACAACCGCGACGGCGATTCGCACAACCTGAGTTGGAACTGCGGCCACGAGGGCCCCACGACCGACCAGGAAATCGTCCGCCTCCGCCGTCGACAGATGCGCAATTTCCTCACAACCCTCCTCGTGTCGCAAGGGGTCCCCATGATCCGGGCCGGCGACGAGTTGGGGCATACACAACTCGGCAATAACAACGTCTACTGCCAGGATAACGAACTGAGTTGGCTGGACTGGGATCTGGACGCCGAAGCCAAAACGCTCCTCGATTTCACCTGCCGCCTGGTCCGCCTCCGCCGCGAGAACCCGGCGCTCACCCGCCGGCAGTTCTTCCAGGGCCGGCAGATCCGGGGTCAGGATCCGACCGACATCGCCTGGCTCACCCCGGCCGGACAAGAAATGGTCGACGCCGATTGGCGATCGGCAACGGCCCGGGTCTTGGGCGTTCGGATGAACGGCAAGATGATCGACGAAGTCGACGAACGGGGACGTCCCATCGTCGGCAACACGCTCCTCGTGCTGTTCAACGCCCAGGAGCGGCGGATCCCGTTCGTTCTTCCCGAAACGGCCCCGCATGAAGTGTGGCACCTGCTCGTCGACACCGACAACGAGTACCCCCGGCGACTCCAATATCCCGCGGGAAGACGTTTCGCCCTGGCAGGCCGGTCGGTGGCACTCTTCGAGCTGCAGTCGTCGCTGCGGAGGAAGTTGGCAAGGCTCTTTCGGAAACGCGCGAAGACGCACCCTCGTACGTAGGACAGGATTGTATTCTGTCCAGGCATGTCACAAACAACCATATGAGACAGGTTACAAACCTGTCCTACGGGTTTTTGTTACCAAGCCACCTTGACGACGACCTTGAGGACGTCAACGGACTCGGTGGGGAAGGTGTGGAGGCCGGCCGGGTCGATATTCTCGTCAACAACGCGGGCTGCGTTACGGGCAAGCGACTGCTCGACTGCACGGACGCGGAGATACAGAGATCGATGGAAGTGAACACACTGGCCCACTTCTGGACGGTTGTCTGCCCTTTTTTTATCAAGAGCCGGATGTTCGCGGGGGTTCGCTCTCGGTTCAGCCGGCTGCTGCCGATTCTGGACGAAGAGGTCGTTGCCGATCGGATTGTCGGGGCGATCGGTCGCGATCGGGCCAAGGTATTTCTGCGGCGACTGGTGGGGTTCGTGCCGCTGCTGCGAGTCATGCCGGCGTGCTGCTATGACGGCCTCTCGAATCTTTTGGGTATCAACCGGGCGATGGATACCTTCGTGGGCCAGCACACGGGCGCAGCACCTGTTGAGGCGAACAAGGAGACGCGGCCTCAGTAGGCGAGCGGGTGCATGCTGCGTGGGGGGGGCATTGTGTTGATTGTCAAAGATCGGAAAGATCTGGCGTAGAACCAGGTGAAGGCGCTATCTTTTGTCAATGCGAAATGGTTGTGGGCAGGTGTGGCGGGTGGTGCATGTGTCGATCGATAGGGGCATGCGTCGCCTGGTGGCTATCGTTTTATGGTATAAGGGTTTACGGTGATTCTGGGAGGTCGCAACCACGGTACACCTCTCCATGGGGGTGAAGCGGTTAAATGGGAAGAACGGGAGGAACGCTTATCGACGCTTATCGGCGCTAATCGGGAGTGATTGGGAGTTGGTCAACGAGGGCACGATTCTGCCAATATCGCTGGCTGACGGGCATTCTGTAGTGGGGGCATTCTTGCCTAGATCTCCTGCTCCATTGTTTGCGTTGTTGACGTTGTTTGCATTGTTGGCGCGAGTTTTCGGGTACTTTTGGCTCAGAGGGGGGGTGTTGGGGATGGTATTCGTCCTATGTGTGGTGAGTGAATGCGCGGGTTCTTTTAGTATACAGATATACACTCTTTTGTCAAGAGGAAAAATGAACAGTCGGCGAAATATCTGACGGCGTTGTTTGCCTGGCACAACATGATCGAGGTTGTGCTGCCGGACCGCGGCATGAAGCCGGGCGAGACGCTCCGCATTACGCTTGTTCGATACGAAACAAACCTCGACTCCGACACCCCATCGTCGGCAACACGCTCCTTGTGCTGTTCAACGCCCAGGAGCGGCGGATCCCGTTCGTCCTTCCCGAAACGGCCCCGCATGAAGTGTGGCATTTGCTCGTCGACACCGACAACGAGTACCCACGCCGACTCCACTATCCGGCAGGGAGACGTTTCGCCCTGGCAGGTCGCTCAGTCGCACTCTTCGACCTGCAATCGTCGCTGCGGAGGAAGCTGGCAAAGTTCTTCCGGAAACGCGCGAAAACGCACCCTCGTACGTAGGACAGGATTGTATTCTGTCCAGGCATGTCACAAACAACCATATGAGACAGGTTACAAACCTGTCCTACGGGGGTTTGTCACCAAGCCACTTTGACGACGACCTTAAGGACGTCGACGGGCTCGGTGGGCGTGGCATGGAGTCCGGGGGCATGGATGTCGTGGGGCGCGAAGACGGCGAACATCCCGGCGGTCAGTTGCAGCAGATCGCCGGAGGTGCGGTAGAAGATCACCTCCTTCTCGGCGTCGTAGGGCGTCTCTACCGCAGTCGTCTTCTCCAGCGGGGCCCAGCCGATGCGTTCCGTACCTTCGACGAGGTACTGCACATCGAGATAACGCCTGTGGGCTTCCCAGCGTGCCGCGCTGTGCGGCTTGGTTGCATAGCGTTGCACCATCGCATACAGCCGATCGCCGTCGAGTTCATAACGGCCCGGAGCGAGGGACTGAAAATCGGTCTTGGCCAGGTAAGCGAGCGCGGCTTCGATTCGCTGATTGATGGGCCGGTAAATGGCGGCGTTTTCGAGGCGGTCGAGGATCATGGATAGGGTTCTTTGTCGGGGGTTGGGAGGTTACAAACGGCGAACGGAACGAGCAATTGCGGGAATCGACGCTCGTGGGAGAGTCTCCCTTCGGTCGAGGTCTTTTGCAGAAGGCGAGTCCTCTGATTTCACAGACATCCGGGGGCTCCAGGCCACGAGGAAACTGCCTCCAAATCTACCTCGACTGGGGTGGATGAGCAAGCGGGCTACGACTGGACCGGGCCGGACGCGATGACTACCCAGCCTGTTGAAGTAGCAAGCTAAAGAATCGCACCGAAAACTCTGGCCTCGACTTCGCGATCCACTCCGAGCATCCGGTGCGGTTTCGCCGTCGCGGGCCTCTTCCAGATCCCATCACTATTGGGGCAGGACGGGAGCCAGAGCGACGCGGAACCCGCGGAAACCACTTGCCAGATCGCAACGCTTCGTGCGTGTGAAACTCGTACAATTGACTTCGGTATTCCAGAAGCCGTTCCCACGTACCACGAACATATCCTTCGCCGCATCACCCTTATGGTACCGGTCAACGGTCACGCCATCCTGAGTGGCCGGATAGCTGCGCCATGCATCTAGGCTCCATTCAGGAACGTTACCCAGCATCTCATACAGCCCCCACGCGTTCGGCGGCGTGCTGCCGATTTCCACAATGCTGCTGCGTCCGGGACCACGGTGCCAGATTTTGTCTTCCGGAATGCAATAGATGTCGTCCGTTCCTGCTCGACACGCAAACTCCCACTCGGCTTCCGTCGGCAGCCGATACTCGAACCCGTGCGGACAGCGGCCAGCCTCTCGCTCGATTTCTGTCAACTTCACGCAGTATTCGCACGCATCCGACCACGAGACCCAATTCACCGGCAGAAATGGCGAGCCGGTAATTCGGCTGGGGTTTGAGCCCATCACGCTCTCCCACTCCTTCTGTGTAACTTCGTACGCCCCAATCCAGTAGCCTCGGCTGATACGAACACGTTCCTTTCCCTTGCCACCTTCCTGCCACCTGGCTGTGGTGATACCCATCTGGAACTCTGCCGGTGCGATCCACCGCAGAGGCATGACACTGTCTGATATCCGGAAAGACTCACCCGGTTCGGGCCGATCTGGCCAAGCGTGGTCGATTTGCTCCGAAAGCCGCTTGCTGGTCCCCTCGATATCCAGAACCAATTGTCTCGGTGGGATCTCAATACCGCCCTGGCGGGCATCCTCGGGGGTAAGACTGCGGCAGAGACAGCGGTAGATCGTTGCGTCGGCTGGACCACTCGCGCTAATCTGCAGAGATAAGTCAGCCGGTGTACCAGCACCGGACAGCACAACGCGGTTATTGTGAATCAACCGCCAACAATCGTCGGCGACAATCAGCTTCAAGCTCAGCCGCTGGTCAGGTTCGAAACGAGTCTCGCCGTTCCAGTTTCGACCGAAGGGCTGCGACCGAAACAATCGGCCGAGAACTTTGTCTTGGTCCCTGTCCTTCGACCAGACAGCACCCAAGTCCAGGGAAATCGCCTCGCCTGACCCGCCAGACACAAAACTGATTCGACCTTGCGGATTTCGTATCTCCAGCTCAGTCTCCAGCACGAACGCCGATGTTGGCTGTTGCGAATAGCGAACGGTTCCGGCACCTTTGATCTCAGCGAAGACGCCTTCCCGGACCCAGGCCGGCGGCAACGCCGCCGATAAAACGGCCTTGTCACCAAGGCCCGTCAACTCAAGCAAGCCGGGAGCCGACCCGCTATTCGGCTCGCTTGTCTTACCCGTCGACTGCGCAACCGTTGTCGTAACTCGGTCTTCGACCGAATTGGCGGCGGTGAGTACAACCTTGACCGGATGATCGACATCTGCGATGACACTTACTGTTGTCTCGAACCGTTCGAAGCCTGGCTTGTTCACCAGAATCTGATAGCTGCCCGCGACAAGAGGTATGGTTAGCTCTTCGGCTCCGCTGCGGTAACGCGATTCCACCTTGCCTTGCGCATCAAGCACCTCGACCTGGGCGTCCGGCTCATTGACCGTCAACCGCAATGTGCCTGGCTGCTCGGGCAGCGGCTCCAAGCGAGCGTTGACGACGACCTCGCCCCGCTTCTCCAGCGTGAACTCCCTCGTGAAGAACTCAAAACCATGCTTTTCCACGCGGATCTGCCGCTTGCCCGGCAGGAGCGAGAAAGTCAGAACCTCACCAGCGGCCGTTTGTTCGACTTCGATCTTCCCCTCCGCGTCCAGAACCTGCACCTTGGCCCCAGGCTCGTTGACCTCCACCACGAGCGTTCCCTCGGGCGTCCGCAAAGCAACCATGATACCGAGCAGAAACAGCCCAAAGACGCCCACCAGCCCAAGCCCAATCAACAGGGTTCTGTACTCTTCCATCCAGCTTCGCGGCCTCGGAACCGCAACGATCGGCGGCACCAGCGACGGCGCCATGAGCCGCTCGGTCAACTCTACGGGATGGTTCATCACCGATTCACCCAGCGCCTGGAAGAAATCGTCGTCCTCTGAATGCGCGGGGGGGGCGATCAGGCTTGCCGTGGCCGCGTAGGGATCGGCCGACGTTTCCAGGGACATCTGGGCCATGCAGCCCTCCAGTTCACCGATCAACTCCGTCATCGTCTGCTGCCGGTCCTCCGGTCGCTTGGCCAACGTCTTCTGAAACAGCACATCCAGCGACTCTGGCACGTCCGCTCGCCTGCCTCGCAACGACGGAATAGGATCGTTGCGATGGGCCAGGATTCGCTTGGTGAACGTGTCAGCCTGGTACGGGACGCGGCATGTCAGCAGGTAGTGCAGCGTACAGCCCAGACTGTAGATGTCCGAGCGAGCGTCCGCCGTCTTCGTGTCCAGCGTCTGTTCGGGCGACATGAAATCGAGTGTGCCCATCACCTGGCCGCTCTGCGTCAGGCCGTCGTCCGAAGTTGTGCCGGCATCTCCCATCTCCTGCTCAATCCGGGCCAGGCCCATGTCCAGGATCTTCACCGTTCCTTGCTGGTCCATGAGCAGGTTGTGCGGCTTGATGTCGCGGTGGACCACGCCCTGCTTGTGCGCATATTCCAGCCCACGAGCCGCCTGCAGAATGCAGTCAACCGCCTGGCGGACCGACAGCGCCCCTCGTTCCTTGGCCAACGCCGCCAGATCCTGGCCTTCCACATACTCCATCACCAGGAAGTGGACCCCTTTGGCCTCGTCGGCATCGTGGGCCGTCACTATGTTCGGGTGGGATAGTCGGGCGGCCGCCTTGACCTCACGATGGAACCGTCTGACCGCCTCTTCCGACTTGGTCGACTGGCTGGGCAGCACCTTCAGAGCCACGATCCGTTCCATCACTCGATGACGGGCCTTGTAGACCTGCCCCATGCCGCCTCGGCCGATCTTGTCGAGCACCACGTAATTGCCCACCACCAGCCCGCGTGTCTTGCCCTGGTAGACCGCCTGGGCCTGGAAGCGGGTCAGCTTCTTCTGGCGATAGAGGGCTTCGGCCAGTTCCTTGCCGTCCTTCGGACGGCTCGATGCAGGCAGAACATTCAGGAACGCTTCGACCTCCTCACGACTCATCAAGCCGGAATCGGCTAGCGACTTGATGACTCGGTCGAGCGGCAGATTCTCACGGCCCTTCGTCCGCACTTGGGCCGCAGACTGCTTCAGTTCCGCGGGAGTCGCCACGTAGGGCGTGGTAACAGCCAGCGATTTGGTCTGGGTGTCTTCAGAGCCCAGGGCCTCGTCGATGGCTTGAGCGTACTCCGGAAACCGCGCCTTGTAGTGTGCGGCCAAGGGCGTATCGCCGAACCGCCGCCGCTGGGCGACATCCAGCAGCACGAGTCTCGTCAGCAGAGGTTCCTTTTGGTCGTGTTCGACACGGTCCAGGAACGCGCGGATGTCGGGTCGCTTATCGGCTAGCCAGGCGGCTTCGAACTCTCGGCAAAGCATGCTGATCGCTTCGGCCGCTTCGGTCGGGGAAGGATCGTGTTCGCTCATCCAGGGGGCTCCAGACCACTAGGCGACAGACCCTTAGTTTATCCCCAAGGCAATACCACAACAACTGGGCTGGACCATCTCCCACCGCGCAACAAACCAGGCGTCGCCGACAATGTCCGTATTGCCGGCGACGCCTCACGCTGCAACGTATCGAATGGTCCCGCTTTGCGAAGGCGCTCCTTCTTAGCTTGGCTTTCCAGAACCGGGCTTTCTGGTGGAGCTTGTAGTCGGCTCAGGAGAGCCAACCTACGGCTACTTCACGTCGGCCATGTTGATCGGGTGCCCTTGTTCCGCGCAGAGCAGCGAGGCTTCCAGGACGCGCTGGGTGTTGTAGGCGTCTTCGAAGTCGGGGATCGGAACGGTGGGCTCTTCGCCGGCCAGAACCCGCATGATGTCGTAGGCCTGGTTGGTGAAGCCGTGCTCGTAGCCGATGATGTGGGCGTCGGGCCACCAGTTGGCCACGTAGGGGTGGTCGCCGCCGTGGGTACACATGATCGTGCTCCAGCCCTGGACGGCTCGCGGCAACCGCGCATCGTAGTATTGGAGCTCGTTCATCCGCTCGAAGTCGAACTTGAGCGATCCCTTGGTGCCGTTGATCTCGAAGCCGTTGCGGTTCTGGTTGCCGGTGGCCTGCCGCGCGGCTTCGAAGCTGGCCACGGCCCCGCCGGAGAACCTCGCCAGGAAGAGCACGGTGTCGTCGACTGTCACCTTCCCCTTGCCGCTTGCGGCCTTTCCGCCGTCGGCGATGCCGCCGCGGGCCGTGCCGCCCGCCAGGGTACGCTCCTTGATGAACGTCTCGGCAATGGCGCCGGCGATCTGGGTGATTTCCTGGCCAGTGACGAACCGGGTCATGTCGATGATGTGGGCATTCAGGTCGCCGTGGGCGCCCGAACCGGCCCACTGCTTCTCGAACCGCCAGAACAGGGGAACCGATTCACCGGCCCAGTCCTGGAGATAGACGGCCCGGACGTGGCGAATCTCGCCCAACTCGCCGGAGGTCACCATCTTGTGGGCCAGGGCGACGGCCGGAACGCGGCGGTAGTTGAACCAGACGAAGGTCTTCACGCCCTTGGCCTTGGCCGCCTCGACCATGGCCCGGGCGTCGTCCAGGGTGCCGGCGATCGGCTTCTCACAGGAAACCGCCTTCCCCGCGGCAATGGCCGCACGAGCGGGGGGGGCGTGCATGTAGTTGGGCGTCACGATGTCGACCAGCCCGATTTCGTCCGACCCCACCAGCGACTGCCAGTCGGTCGAGGCATTTTGCCAGCCCCAGTTGTCGGCAAAAGCCCGGGGATTCTCTTCGGGTTGCCCGAAAACCGTGTGCATGACCGGTTTGAGCGGCGGCTTGAAGAACTTCGAAACCTGCCCCCACGCATTGGAGTGGGAGCGTCCCATGAACCCCTGCCCGATCAGGGCGACATTGATGGTAGCCATTCTGGTGTCTCCTCAACTACAACCATTTGCCAGCAACTGATTTCTGCAAGCCCGCCGGAGCGAGCGATTCCGCCTCCGGAGGCCGGCCGACAGGACCACGGTCCTGCCGGCAGCTCGTAACATGCCCGTAACGTTTGGCGGTTATAGAACGTTCACCGACCCTTTGCAAGGGCCTGCCGAATTTCGGCCTTGTGCTGGATGAAAATGGAAAAAGGCAGTAAGATGCGTCAAGGGGCAGGGCATGTTTCCAAGAACTACAGAATGAAGGGGATCTCGATGGCTCGTTATCGTACATACGGTTGGGGGCTGGGGTTGGCTGTCGGGCTGGTCGTCGGTTTGGTCCTGGGCGGCCTCTGGCCACAAGCGCCCATCCATGCTTCGGCAACCGATCGCGTGGAGAATTTCGCCATCGCCACCGGCTTCGTCGACCCGGAAACCGAGGCCGTCTTCTACCTCGATTACCTCACCGGCAACCTGAACGCCGCCGTTCTTTCGCGGATGTCTTTCGCATTTCAATCGCACTTCACCACAAATGTGCATGCCGACCTCCAGAGAGTGATCAGCGTCACCGGTGGGGGAGTTCAGATGCCACAGAGTCCCAACTACCTCATGGTTACCGGGACCGTCAAGATACCGACGAAGGGGAATCCGACCATCGGCAACACGGCGGTCTACGTGGCCGAGACCAACACGGGCATCGTCATGGCCTACGTCATCCCGTGGCAGCGCGAGTTCTTCAATGCCGACAAGCCGTACAAAGCCCAGTTGATTCTCAGGGCCGGCGAACAATTCAGTGCCGCCATGCTTCGGCCGGAATGATTCGCCACAAGGGAACCCTGTGAAACTGACCGTCAACGGCAATCCACGCGATGTGGCCGACAGTCCGACCGTCGCTGCGCTGCTGGAGCAACTGGATCTGGCCGGCAAATTCGTTGCCGTCGAGGTTAATTTGGAGTTGATCCCCAAGAAGCTCTACGCCACGGCGTCGAGCCCGATCGAAGGAACGATCGTAGGTTGATCGGTCGTTTCGACGATTCTCACTGAATCAATCGAGCTTCGATGCCTCCAATCTCGCGGTTGGCGAAGTCGTCGGTGAAGAACCACTCCTGGTACAGACGCTCGATCTGCCTCATGTAGTAGTCCACCGACGACTTCGTCAGCGTTCGCTGCGCGTCCTTCGGCCGATCCTCATCGCGGATCGGCGGGCGAATGCGGTCGGCCGGCGGCTGGTAGGAGGGATTGAAGACCAAGACCGGCTGGTTCTCGGCCGGCAGCAGATGACGCCAGAGGAAGGCCTGCATCCTGTCTTCAGCCGGCACGGCCTCATGGACTATTTCCTTGTCGCCCATCTGCGCACTGCCCAGCACGGTGACGTTGACCGGCTTTTCCATCTCCGTGAGGCTGGTCTTCACCGCCATTCCAACAACCTCCTTATCGGCCGCCAGCGTGGCGCCGGCCGATTCCAGCCCCTCCGGCAGGTCTTTGAAACTCAGCTTGATCGGCCCCGTGTATCCGTCTTTCCGGATGGCGTAAACGGTCACGTTAGCAGACGCTTTGCTGCGGAGAACGATCCTGGAAGGAACGACACGCAACTCGAAATCGGGCTGCGGCAGGCTGATGCGGAGCCGGTAGGCATACTCCTTGCCTCCGCGGCGCGACGTGTCGCCGATGTGAACGAAGTACTTCCCATCGGCCGGCAGCTTCACCATCAGGTAGGAATCGGCATGGTCGGTGTTCAGCCCCGATCCCGCGTCGAAATGATCGTCGTTCAGCGCGATCACCTTGCCGTCCGGGCCAGTGACCTTGACGAAAGAGTCAAAGGGGGAGCCGAGCCGGCGCGCACGGACTTCCGCCACGATCGTCTCGCCCGCTTTTCCTTCCACCTCGAACACGTCCCAGTCGCCCGGGTGATCCGCCCGCCCGTTGACGATGACCGGAAGAGTCACTTTCTGGGCCTTCGGCGGCTCGTCGTTGGATTCCGTGTCCAGGCACTCCGGCAAGGTATCGAGGGCGAAGGGCACGTAGTTGGAAACGAATTCCCCATTCGTGGCGGCAATCAGGTGATCCCCCGGTTTGGCCTCTTTCGGCGGCGCGGCCAGGGTGCATTTCTCCAAATTCCAGCCGTCCATCTCGATGGTGACCGGTTCGCCCACGCGACCGCCCAGGGGGAAGATGCTGGTTACAAAAGGCAACTCACTGACGGTGATTCGATACACGAAACTCTCGCGGCCGCGAAACAGCGCTTCATTGATCGTGAGAACGTACTCGCCGTCCTCGGGGGCTTCGAAGAAGATCACCGGGTCCGGCCTGAAACGAAAATCGTCGTTGTACGCCAGTTCTTGTCCGCTCGCGTCGTAGAGCTTCAGCACGGCTTGGAACCAACCGGGAACGCCGTCGGCAACGTAGGGCACCAGGTCCCGAGCCTTGGCGGAAATGACCAGACGCTGCCCCTTGGCGGCCTCAAAACGATACCGGTTCACCTCGCCCGCCGCGATCTGCCCGTTCATCGTGCACGGCAACGTGACCTTCAGTTCCTCCTCTTCCGGGGGCCGCTTGCGCTGGGCCAGGTGCTCTTTGCCGAGTACCGGGAGCTGGCAGGTCTTCATCGGCTTGCGGGCGACTTCCGGCACCTGCCCCAGATAGAAGGGCAACGGGTTGGAGACGCCCAACTTGGTGACCACCCGAATCTCTCGCCGACCCGGTTTGGCGTCGGGGTCTACGGTGATCTCGGCAAAGACCAACTCGGTCTGCGAGCGAACGGCCGGGTTGCGCTCGTCTTCCGCAAACCTCATTTCAATCCGCTCGATCAGCTTCTGCTTGGCCGCTTCGTTCTCGGTTTTGGGAGTTTCGCTCTTGGCTTCCTTTTCGCCCGCTTTCACGTCGACCAGCTTTTCCAGCTTCTCATTGCAGGTGCTGCAAACGGTGGCGCCGAGCGGGTTGAGGGCGCCGCAGGACGGGCATATCAGACCGGCGACCTCGTCACGGCCGCTGTCGGGGCCGATGGTCGCGGGAAACTCGAACCAGGTCATCTTCGAGACCATCCCGTCGTCGACCGTTGTCTCCTTCTTCTTCAACTCGTTCAGTTGCTTTCGGAGCAAACCCAGTTCCTGATTGTCCATGACCCGGTAGTGATCCACCAGCCGAGCGGAGACGCCTTCACCGGTCACCACCACGTCGCAAGCATGGGCGAGACCTTGCCCTCCCAACCTGATCGGGAACGTCGTGCCCTGCTGGCCGCCGGCCGGATAAACGAAACCGATGTACTGGTTCTGCGCCCAGGCCGGCGACGCCGCGGCCACAAGCACCACCAGTCCCAGGATCGGAAGTCTCTTCAATCGACTCATTGAGTTCCTCCAGGTCTGCGGTCGGTTTCCGGTGCCGCGGTCCGGCAGTCACCCTGGCGTACCGATCGCCACGCACTATCGATGGCTACAATATCTCTTCCAGAAGCCCGGCTGACTGCATGCCTTCGTTCTCGGTGTCCAAAACGTAGGCGTCCAAGCCCCAGGGATGCGGCAACTTGGCACTGGCGTCGATGCCGGCCAGCAGGTACATCGTACCCAGCAGGTCCGACGGGTAGACCGGCCGTTCCTTGACCTTCTCGCCTTTCTCGTCGGACGAGCCGACGACGCAGCCGCCCTTGAATCCGCCGCCGGCGACCAGCACGGTGAACACCGAGCCGAAATGATGGCGTCCCCCGTTCCACGGCGGCTCCCAAGACACCTTGGGCGTTCGGCCGAACTCGCCCGTGCACCAAACCAGCGTGCTGTCCAGCAGGCCCCTTTCGCTCAAGTCCGCAAGCAGCACTGCCAGGCCTTGGTCCAACATCGGACACTGTCGCTTCATCGTCGCGAAGTGGTTCGAATGCGTGTCCCAGCCGCCGGGGAAACTGATGGTGACGTAGGGCACACCCGCCTCAACCAGCCGCCGCGCCGCCAGGCATTCCTGGCCGAACGTGTTCCGGCCGTAGCGATCTCTGAGTTCCTTCGGTTCGTTGTCGAGGTTGAACACTTCCTTCCCCGAGCCCAAAATCAACCCGTAGGCTTTCTGCTTGGCCTCTTCCACCGCGGCCATCTCCGGGGCTTCTGCAAGCCCGTAGCCCATGAGATTGATCTTGTCGACCAGTTCGCGGCGGGCTCGCTGCCGCCCGTCGTCGATTCCCCGGTTGACGATTCCCTCGACCTCGAACCGGGCCGCGTTGGGATCGCCGCCCGTGGCGAAAGGCTTGTACGCCGGGCCCAAAAAGCCCTCTTCCGAGAATCGGCCGGCTGCCTGGAGCATCACCACGTAAGGCGGAAGCAGCCCCTTGTACTGTTCCTTCTTGAAGAAGGTGAAGATGGCGCCCACGCTGGGGTAGGCCAGCCGCCCGCCCGGCTTGTGGCCGGTTTGCATCAAGTAGGCCGCCGTCTCATGGCCGTTGTTACCGTGGGTCATGCTGCGGATCAACGAATACTTGTCCGCCTGTTTGGCCAGTTGGGGGAACAGTGCGCCGAGTTGGATGCCTGGTACGTTCGTCGGAATGAACTTGTCGAACTCGCCCAAAAAGTCGTAACCCGTTCCCGGTTTCGGGTCCCAGGCGTCGTTGTGCGACATGCCGCCCCACAAGAAGATCTGAATGACCGACTTGGCCTGCACCTTCTTCGCCTTGGCTTTCGTCTTGGCCGCCTCGTCTCGGGCAGCTTTCTCATCGGCGGCTTTCTGCTCGGGCGTCTGCTCGGCCGGGGCCGCGTAGACGCGGGAGTTCAAGCCGCCGGCTGCCAATGCCGCCGCCGCTCCGCAGGCGCCGGTCCGCAGGGCTTCGCGCCGGGACACTTGTCGGCGATTGTCCGGACTCTGGTTCGTCTTCATGATCTCAGTTCTCCCTCTTACTTCCCCTTGGATTGCCATGCCAGGAAACCGACCATTCTGTATATCCGATTCCTCCAGCAACAATCAATGCCGCAGAAGAAACTCGGGACTGTTGATCAACGCCCAGGCCAGATCGATCCAGGCGTCGCGCCCTTTCGCCACCCCGGCCTTCGCGTATTCCTCCGCCGCCTGGACGTCGGCATCCGTGGGGAACCGCGAAAGGACCGTCAAGTAGAGCTTTTCGGCGATTTCGTTCGGCTTTCCACCTGACGAAAGCAACGCTGCAAGTTTCGGGCCGCTCTGAAGCTTGCTCTGGACCTGCCCGGAATTCAACATGTGCAGCCACTGCGACGAGGCAAGCTCGTTGACCCGCTCGCTTTCCATTCCCGTGGCACGCGCCGAACGCCCGAACAGCGTCAGGAACGAGCTGCTGATGCTGCCGTCGGCCAACTCCACTGCCGACATGCTGCTGGGAATATAGGTAAAAGGCTCCGGAACCGCGCTGGTGTACAGGTCCGAACTGCCGGTAATCTCGTTCAGTGCATCGATCAACACCTCGGCCTCCACACGCCGCATCAGGTAGCTGGCGAAGTTGGCCCTCGCTTCCGGCGCTGTGAACTTCGGTATCGAAGAAAACTGGTACACGGTTGACGTAAAGATCAGACGTTTCAGATGCTTCAAATCGTATCCGCTCGAAACCAACTCCTTTTCCAGGCAGGCCAGAAGCTCGGGGTTGGCCGGTGGGTTGTCGTCCCGAATATCGTCCGGCTCCTCGATGATGCCGCGTCCCATCGCCCACGCCCAGGTTCGATTGACAATCGCCCTGGCAAACCAGGGATTCTCCGGCCGAATCAGCCAATCGGCAAACACCTCCCGCGGGTCGCGATTCGACGGGATCGACGTCTTGGTTCCATCCGGAAAAACGGCCTCGCGCGCCCCGTTCTCGCTCAGCGGTTCGGCCAGTGCCTGGGGAATCTGGTTGGTTACCGTCACGGCGGTCGCCACCGCGTCGACTCCCGGCGCGGTGCAGCCGGGGATCGCGGCCGAGTTGAGCGGATCCCAAAAGACGATCTCCTCTTTCCACTCGCTGGTAGGCTTATAGCCCACTTGGCAGAAAAAGGCGGCCGTTCCAACCCGACGGTCTTCCGGCCACAGGTGGATCCGCGTACCCATCAACCCCAGTGCCACAGCCCCGGCAATCCCCTCCGGAGTCCTGTCCTGGATACCGCGGTAGAAATTGACCGGCCCAACACGGAAATTGCTCCCACTGGAAGTGAGCAGTTCTCGCACGAACTGATCATAAGGCTTATTCCGCGCGATCGATTCCCACACCCAGCGGTAGTAGGCCTGAGCCGCGTTGGGCCAGAGCTTGACCGGGAATTCCGCCTTGATTCGCAGAACATCGCTCCACTTCATCGCCCAGTAATCGACATGGGCGGTCTGGTCGAGCAAACGATCGACCAGGGCCACGCGTTTGCCCGGGTTCGCATCCACGATGAACGCTTTGGCCTCTTCCGCGCCCGGCAGTTTGCCCGTCAGATCCAGATAGGCTCGGCGGAGAAATACCGCGTCGGAGCAGAGCGCCGGCTTGACGCCCAAAGAAGCCAACTTCGCAAACACGATCTCATCGATCCGGTTCGCCGGCTTCGGCGGCTCAGGACTCTCCATGATACTCGCCACCTGCCGGGCGGCGACCAGCCGGTACCACTGAGCCTTGGCCTGCTCCGCCAGAGCCCGCTTGTCGTCAGCGATCTTCCTGGCGTCCGTGTACGCCGCGCGGGCCTTGTCGGCTTCCGCCTTCAACGGCACTGCTGCGGCCTCCGCCTCTTGGGCGGCCTTCTCGTCCGCCTCGTGCGTCTGTTTGGAGGAGGCAATCCGTGCCTTCAGGCTTGCCAGGCCCTCTTCGGCCGACTTCTTCCGAGCCTCGGCCCTGGCCAGACTCTGCGCACCGTTGTTGGCCTGAACGGCGGCTTGCTCCAGCGCCTTCGCTTTCGGATCCAAAGCGGCCTTGGCCTCGTTGGCCAACTTGCGCTTGGCGGCGGCGTCCGCGGCAGCCTGCTGGTTTGCCGCATCCAGTTGGAGAATCTCCTTCGCCGCTTCCTGGGCCGCCTGGTTCGCGGCCGTGGCCGTCGCCACCTGGTTCTTCGCCTTGGCCAGGCCCTCATCGGCCGACTTCTTCTGGGCTTCCGCTTCAGTGAGCTTCTGGGCAGCGGTCGTCGCCGGACCTTGTGCGGCTTTCTCGGACTCCTGCGCTCTGGCCGCGGCCGCCTTGGCCTCCTCGGCCGCTTTGCGTTTGGCAACGGCCTCGTCGCCTGCCTGCTTCTTCTCCGCCTCCGGCTTGCCGGCATCCTCGGAGATCTGTTTGGATTTGGCCTCAGCCTCCTGAGCGGCCTTCTCGGCGGCCTCGGATGCCGCGGTGGCGGCGGCCGCCTGATTCTTAGCGCCGGTCAAGGCGTCGTCGGCCGTCTTCTTCTGGGCCTGAGCTTCGGCGAGCTTCTGGGCGGCCGCCGTGGCCTGGGCCTGGGCCTGCTGCTCGCCCTGCTGCGCCTGGGCCAGGGCTGCCCCGGCATCCGCCGCCGCTTTCCGCTTGGCCGCCGCTTGGGTCACCGCCGAATTCTTCTCTTCTGCAACTTTCGCGGCATCCTGGGCCGCTTTCTCGGCGGCCGCCAAGGCCGCGGTCGCGGCCACGATCTGGTTCTTGGCGTTGGCCACCGCAGCGTCCGCCATAGTCTTCTGCCCGGTCGCCCGGGCCAGCTTCTGCGCCGCGGTGTCGGCCTGCTTCTGCAGGCCTTGCTGGGCCGTCTGCGCCTGAGCCAGCGCCGTCTTGGCCTCCTCTGCTGCCTTGCGCTTGGCGACGGCTTCGTCGGCGGCCTGTTTCTTCTCCTCCGCCGACTTGGCGGCATCCTCCGAGACCTGCTTGGCCGCCGCCTCGGCGTCCTGGGCCGCCTTCTCGGCGGCCTGTTGAGCCGCGGTGGCAGTGGCCACCAGCTCGTTCGCCTTCGCCAACGCTTCGTCGGCCGACTTCTTCTCCGCCTCCGCCTCGGTCAGCTTCTGAGCCGCGCCGCCGGCACGGTCTTGCATACTCGTCTCGCCCTTCTGGGCTCGAGCCAAGGTCGCCGCAGCCGAGTCGGCCGCTCTCCGCATTGTCTCCGCCTGCGTTGTTGCCCGCTTGGCTTCGTCGTCGAGCTTCGCGGCCGCATCGCGGGCAACTTTCGCCGCGGCCTCCGCTTCCTTGGCCGCCTTCTCCGCCGCATTGTAGGCTTCCTGCAGGGGCTGCGCAGCGGCCTTGGCGTCGGCCAAAGCCTTGTCCAGACCGGGCTTCGCGTTGGTCGCCGCCGTCAGAGCCTCGATGGCGACAGGCAGATTTGCCTCGGCTTGCTTCAACTGTTCTACCCCCGGATCGCCCGCCAATTCCTTCGCTTCCGTGGCCTTCTGACGCTTCGTCTTCGCCGCGCTGCTGGCGTTGGCAAATGCCGTGTCGGCGGTCTGCAACGCTGCCCTCAGCGGCACGACCGCTGCTTCCGCCTCCTTGGCGGCCTTCTCGGCCGCCTCGTAGGCCACCCTCGCCTTGACCTCCGGGCTCGCGGTGGCCAGTGCCTGATCGGCCAACGCACGCTTCTCCGCCACGGCTTTTTCGGCAGCCGTCTGCGCCGCCCGGGCCTGGTCCGTTCCCGCCTTCGCCGCAGCGGCGGCCGCTTCCGCTGCCTTGGCGGCTTGCTCGGCTGCCTGCAGCGCCTGGCCGGCAGCGGCCACTTCGTTCTTAACCTTCGTCAAGGCCTCTTCGGCCGCCTTCTTCTGCCCCTCCGCCTCGGCCGACTTCTGCCCGGCAGCATTGGCCTGATTTTGCGTCTCCTGCTGCTTCTGCTGGCCCTGAGCCAGGGCGGCCTTGGCCGCATCGGCCGCCGCACGCTTGGCGCCCGCTTCGTCTGCCGCCTTTTTCTTCTCTTCCGCCGACTTGCCGGCATCCTCGCCGATCTGCTTCGCACTGGCCTGGGCCTCCTGAGCCGCCTTCTCGGCCGCATCGTAGGCCTGCTGCGCCGGTGCCACGGCCGCGCCGGCTTCCGCCAAAGCCTTGTCCGCTGCCGCCTTCGCATTGGCGGCATCAGTCGCGGCCTTCACGACCGCTGCCAGGTTGGCCTCCGCCGGCTTCTGCCGGCCGGCGACCAGATCGTCGACTTTCTTCTTGGCCTCATTGGCCTGCTGCCTCTTCGCCGCGGCAGCCTGCTCGGCACTAGCCTGCGCTGCCGCGGCCTTCTCCACGGCGCCCTTCGTGGCGGCAACCGCCGCCTCCGCATCCCTGGCCGCCTTCACCGCCGCATCGTAGTCGGCGATCGGTGGAGCCTCGGCAGCAGTCAGCAGGGAACACGAAAATGCTAGCAGAATCGCGAGAGACAGCAGCGCCCTTATTCTCATCGGGAGTCACCTCAAAGCTGGGATACGCAGACAACCTCGCCCGTGACAGGTTTTCGGAGGCACAGTCCGCAAATCTCCGCAGGACGGACAAATGTAGGCAGGATGGACAGATCTCTCGACAGGACGGAAAGATCTCGGCGGGTAAACGTACTTCAAATCTCTTGGAACCTATGTCAAGGCTCGCACAGTCAACGAACGAGGGCCGGCAACGAAAGCCCGCATTCCAAGGACAATTGGTGCCCCACCCCGTCGTTGATCATGCCGACATGAATCGTACGACCACCGGCCGTTCCGAACCATGCCGCAAGGACTACCCCTTCTCATTGTTGTTCGTCGATCACCGCCATGCAACCATTTATCCCAATCCCGGCTAGAACCACCCCGCCAATTCCCGAAAAAAAGATAGGCCTCCCCCGCTAGAGGTGGGGGCTGGCTGCTTTGGACACATGCCGGCGGTGCGAACAACAGAGAGCCCCTGCCCTGCCCTGTCCGCGTCCTGGCCGGCCCGGGCGCCGTATTTGCCGTACCGCCTCGATCCCATCGCTGTCGCGACGAACTAATTCTCTTGGCCGGGCGGTGTCGGCACCGGCAGGGCGTTGGCCACATGGGGCGGGGTGTCCGACTCGCGGACCGAAAGATCGGCGCAGATGACCTGATACGCCTTGGCGTCCCTGGGGCGATACCAGAAGATGGGCGTGTCGGCCGCGCCGAGCGAGACTCCCTTGCCCGCGTAATGTGCGTCGGCTTCCGCGGGTAGTGACGCTGCGAACGCCACGCCGGGCTGAAGCTCGAACTGCATCTCCGCATTCTCATCCAGCAGTTTCGCAGTGACCTTCTGGCCCACGTAGGGTTCAAACGTCTTTTTCAGCAGCAGGAAGAACCCGTCCTGGTCCAGCGAGTCAGGGAAGAGATTGTCGCTTCGTTCGCTGTAGTATCGCAATGCGTCGATCAGGTCTTGCAGCGGCGGCGCACTGGAAACGGTGGGAGCCCTGTCGGCATCACCGACCGAAAGATCCGCGTAGACTACCCGGTACTTGCTACCGTCTTTGGGGTGATACCAGAAGATGGGCCGGTCGACTGCGCCTCGAGAAACGCCCCAGCCCGCGTAGTGCCAGTCGGATTCCGGCGGCAGGGAAGTGACAAAATCCAACCCGGGCTGAATGTTCCTCATGGCCTTCCCCCTCTCAAGCGTTCGGCTCGCACTGGGACCATGCTCCTCGTCGGCAGGAAACTTCAAGTAGATCCTTCCAAGAGCGACCTGCAGGAATGACTGGTAGCTCAGCCAGGTCGGGTCGACGAGCGAGATCGGGAAGCGTCCGCCGGAGAATTGACAGTAGACACGCAACGCGTTGAGCAACCCCTGCTCCGGCTGAACCACCGACATGCTCGGGGCCGAGTCGGCGTCGCGGACCGTGAGATCGGCGTAGACGACACGGTACGTCTTGCCGGCTTCGGGGCGATACCAGAAGACGGGCCGGTCGGCCATGCCCAGCCAAACGTCCTTGCCCGCATAGTGAACATCCGCGTCCCTCGGCAGCAGGCCGATAAATATCGCGCCCCGCTGCAGCTTCACACGAGCTTCCAAGAGTTCTCGCTGCTGCTCTTCACTCAGTTCCGTCGGCGGATACTGTAGGCACTTCCGGGCGAAGTCCGGAAACTGCAGGTTATCCGGAAAACGACCGCCGCTTGATTCGGCGTGCTGGCGGAACATTTCGATCAGGTCTTTCTCCATTTGCGTGACCGGCACGACAGGCACGGAGGGCGGTGTGTCGGTTTCCTGAACCGAGAGATCGGCGTGAATCACCCGGTACTTGGCCGCATTTTTCGGGCGGCACCAGAAGACCGGCGTGTCGGCCGCGCCGATGGAAACGCCTTTGCCCCCGTAGTGCCAGTCCGAGTCGGCTGGCAGGCGGAGCATAAACCTCATGGCCCGTTGCAGCTTCTTAGAGCCTTCGTCGAACTGCTTCTCCCGCTCTGCCTGCGGCTTCTGGGTCAGGTCAGCGTCCAGTCTCCTCGCCTCCGACATAACCTCATCGATCCACGGCCAATCCAGCACGTCCGGGAAACGCCCGCCGTTCCACTGGCCGTAATAACGAAATAGCTCGGTAAGGTCCTTTTCCGTCTCGGGGGACTTGTCGCGCGGCTGGCGACCTTTGAGAGTAACTTGATAACCGGCCGGCGGCTCCAGGCTGAAAAGCGAGTCGTCCATCGGTACGTTGAATTCAAAGTCGCTCTGCGTGATCTTGACGTTGGGCACCGTCGCCATGGTGGTTTCGATGCAAACCGGCAAACGCGTCTTGGGATCGCCCCACACGTCGATCACCACACCGCCGGCACTGAGGCGGAATCCCACGACTCGGCGTCCGTCGATCTCCTTCTCACCAAGTGAATCACGTAGGGCGCCCGGCTTCTGCACCGTATCGAGCAGGAGCGACCGAAACAGGGCCACGGTTCCCGGTTCCTTGGCACGCTGCGGCGATGCCGAACCTTGATCCTCCTTCGCGACTTTCTCGTCTTCCGGATCGTCCGCGCAATCGTAGAGTAATGCCTTCTTTGCCGCGGGGTACAGCATGAGTTGCTTTCGCTGGTTCCCATCCCAGATCTCCACCCTTTTTCCCCCCGCCTTCCGCCCGTTCCATTCGTCCCACTCCAGCCGGTGGCGATTCGGCCCCAATTCCATGACCTCGTACGTGCGCGGATTCATCAACTCTTGTTGCGCCTCTGCCGACAGCGCCCCCTTTCCTGCGGGCAGGCTGGTCGTTTCCATGATCATCCTGTACTTCACGGTCTTTGCATCGATCAGCGGCTGGAGATAGTCGGCCAGGGCAGGTGTTGCGCCGCTGCCGGAGAACCATAGGCCAACCCCTGCGATGGCGAAAATGAGAATAGCCGCAGCGGCCGCGCTGGAAACGGGGTGACGCATAATCCACCTCCGGTTGCTTGAGAAAGAGGCCGCGCCATCGGGAACGGCCGTTGCAGAACGATTGTCTGCTGCGATCGCAGCGAGGTCCGCCAGCAGACGCTGCCTTGCCTCGTCGCTCAGTCCCGGAAGTCGACGGGCTCGCAATTGCGCTTCGAAAAGTTCGTCGCGATCGATCATGGGACTACCTTTCCGTCAAGTGCAAGACGCAGCTTCTTGAGACCAGACCGGTAGCGAGTGTCGGCGGTGCTGGCAGAAATCGACAGGACCTCGCCGATCTGCGGAAAGGTCAGTTCTCCCCAGATCCGCATCACCACGACCTCGCGCTGTTCATCGGAGAGTCGGAGGAGTGCCGCCTCGATCGCCTCATCCGTCTCGGCCTTTACCAGCCGGTCTTGGTCCGTCGCGAAGAGCGGTTCCGGACCGACGGCGAGTTCACGTTTCTCCCGCCGGCCCTGCTCGCGGCGCCAATTCAATGCCGCCCTCCGCACGCACGTGTACAGGAAGGGGAGCGGATCGCGCACACGATCCCTCTCCCGCCAGAACCGCACAAAGGCCGTGTGAAACACGTCCTCCGCGTCGGCGTGGCAGGGAACCCATTGGCGAGCGAACAGAATCAGTCGAGGAGCCTGTTCATTGAGCCATCGTGTCTGATCGTTGGTTGCATCCAAATACTTGTCCCCTCGATAGGAAGACACCGCCGACCAGGCAATCGGCTGACTCCGGCAGAAGACATTTTCGTTGTGCGTCAGGACATCCGAACGCGGTTCCCCCGGAGAATCACACCGCCGCATGCCATGGCTTCCCCAATAGAGGGATTGCTCGCACTTGACACCGCTTCATAAGTCCTTTGGCTGCAAAGGGAACCGCCGCTTGCGATCGTCACGCTCCCCGTAGTGCAAGCTGATGAACGCCGATCGCCTTCCCAAGTCCCATCTGTCCCCTCACCAGAGTCGTTTTCCCCTTCTGGTCACCTGGTTGCAGTTGTGGCCTCGCCAAACACTTGGTAGGCCGTCCCCGGCAGATAGAATGCCGGTCGGCCTTGAGACAGGCGAGCGGGCCAGTGGGTCAGCTCCGTCTGCAGGCCGTCGGCCGACACGCGAAAGCCGGGCCGGTGGTGCAGGGCGATCACGGAAACGTCTCCTTCTTGGCGGATCTCGCGAACCGCCAGGCCGTAGGTCATCCCATCGCGGAAACGCACGATGACGCGTTCCCCCGGCCGTCCGGGGCGGGTCGGCAGTCGTTCCGAGACTACCAGGGCGTGTTCGGCGTCGCCCGTCTCCTGATTCCGCACCGACAATACCTCTCCCGAGACTCCAGGGGGAATGGGCAGACTGACTTCTTCGTAGACCAGCCGACTGCCGTCGCAAATCCCCAGCGATGCCAGTTGCCCGTCCAGCACGCGGACGAAGGCGTAGCGGCCCACCGCACGGATCGGCGGATCGGCGGCAAACATGGAGGAGTCGGACTGGGCGCCGCAAAGGTGGTAATCGGTGAAGCCGGGGCCCCGCACCACAAAGCCCGCAGAACCCGGCTGTGAGCTTTCCAAGGCCAGCCGCGCCACGTCATAGCGTTGGCTGCCCGACGCGTAGGCCTGATGCACGGCCGCAAAGGTGCTTTCGACATCCTGCCCCTCTCGCCGCGCCAGGAGACACGGCATCCAGTAGTCGTACACACGTGAGCTGTCCTCTTTCGCCCGTCGTACCGACGGTATCCTCGCCAGGAACACCTCCGTGCCTGGTTGGTCGAGCACGGTCGTCTGAATGCCGACGCCGCCCCCGCATTCCATCGACGCCGACCAGGCCCGATCGCTTGCCGCACGGCGGACGTCTCGGAAGACGCCGTAGGAATGGTTCACGCCGTCCTGGATGTTTCGGCCATACTCGTCCTTCCAGGGGCGGAACTCCACGCCCTCGGGCAGGAGATTTGGCCCGAAGCTCTCCGCAGCCAGGGAGGTTGAAAGCTCCATGTCTTCATCCGCCGAGCCGTGCAGCACCCACTCGTGCCGCTTCCCGCCGGCCACTCGGAAGACGTCGACCACATAGGCCCCGCCGTCCGGCGCTGCCACTAAGGCCAAGGCTCGCCGATACAGACGGGCTACTCCTGGATAGGCGCCTTCGCCGGCCGCCTCGACGTACTGCACATCCGCCCCAAGGGAAGCGGAGGCCGCCAGCGCGCCGTCTGCAGGCGGTTCGGTACCGGAGGTGCGCTGGTCTTGCCCGTCCACAACCACCAGGTTGTGCGCCAGGCTGTTTCGCGAGTAGGCGGCCATGACGGTATGGGTGTAGCCGATGTCGGAGACAAGCTCGTGTCCCTGGCCGAAGAGGATCAGGTTGAGTGTGTCGGCGTGTTGATGTCCGTAGCCGCCACTGAAGTGGAGATGTGCCTGGAGACCTGTATCCTGCCGCCCCATGCCCAGAATCGCATGCCCCATGCCCCAGTGCAGATGCGACGGCATCGGGTCCGCCTTCGGACTCGCCAGTCGCCGGCCGTGGGTGGTCGGTGACCAGGTATCGTGAACGCAGGTCTGAGACCCGTTGGGCAGCCCCAAGGCCGCCAGGGCTTGAAACGACTCGCCCAGCAGGGGAAGATCTGCCGATACGTCGAGATTCTCCAGGTGAAGCCGATCTTCAAGACCGACGTAGCCCGGCGGATCCGTATAACCCTTGAGCGGTCCTGCCGCCGCGCTGCGCAGCCCGCTGATGGTCTGCGAGTGATACGAAGCGGCGCCCTCCCGCCAATTCCCGTCGGGGAAGAATCGCCGCTCCAGGATCAGCTTCAGCCGCCGGAGGGCGTCGTGGACAAATTCCGGTTCGCCGATCACCCGGCCAATCACGGCCAGCCCGCCGATCAGGCTCGGGTCCATGTTCCCCAGGTACACCGGGTAGCTTCGCGCGTAGTTGGCTGTGTCGCGGAAGAAGCCGCAAATCCGCGAGCGCACATCGTGTCCGAGTTCCTCACTCAGGCGGTCCAACTCGTCGCTCGCGGCAATCAGGTCATAGGCGTACGCCAGCCCGGTGGGCATCTCGGAATAGAGCCAACCGTTCCAGCCGTCGCCCCGACGGTTCGACCAGTAGGGATAGTAGGCGCCGTCGTTGCGGCCGGCCGTTGCCGAGTCGGACTCCGGCACCTTGACCAACCCGTCGTGGGCCTCCAGGATCGGGATCTCCAGAAGCAGCGGACTCCCCTTGCGGCGGCAGATCTGAACGTTGTAGTGCGGGTAGGCTTCTGCCAGCCGGTCGAGGATGACCGCGGCCTGGCGAGCGTATCGCGACTGGCCCGTGGCCACATAGAGGTCCGCCAAGATCGGCACCGTCCGCTCCATGTGCTGCTTGCGGGCGTTGTCGATCTTGCCGGCCAGGTAGTACTTGTAGCCGTCCTTTCCCGGGTAGTAGGGAAACTCCTGCACCTGGCCGGTCGGGTCCGTGATTCGGTCCACCGCCGACATGGGATAGCGCGGGCTGGGATACTCCATTTCGCAATGGGTGCAGCGGATATGGTCGGGGCTGCCGGCCGACCATTGCCAGTAGTTCTTGCGGTCGCGCCGCCCGCCCGGCCACTCGCAATTCGGGCAAGCCACCATCTGGAAGCTGCTTTTCGCCACGATCCAGCGATCGATCTCCTCGCGCGAGAAGTCCATCACCTTTTTCGCTTGCTCTTCGAGCTGCGCGACCCGTTCCTTCTTCACAACCTTCGGGAAAACCGGATGCCGGACTTCGGTTCCGATCGTTGCACCGGACGCCGACACAAGTACCGCAGCCGATAGGAACGAGATTCCAATAAGGTTCATCGAACGGTCTCTTCATGGTGGTCAGGCTTCTCAAGCTCATCCGAATGACCACAACATACCGCAATCGCGGTGTGCGGTGAAGGCGCGGGAAGAAGGGGTGTTCAACAATCCAGGTGACGATAGGCTCAAGGTCTTGTGTCGCCAACGGCTTTCGTCCGTCTGGCTACCTGCCCACTCTATCGTGTGCGGAACAGGAAAATGGCTTGGAGGACGATCGTGATGATCGCCGGGATCCCGATACCGAACAAAGCTGCCAGCACTACCGCCTTGATTCTGCTCGTCTTCTCAAGGCCGAAGTACTGCCGAACCCTTGTGCCCAACCAATAGGCCAAGATATCCGCGAAGATGATTCCACGCACCGTGAACTTCAGCGAGTCGACCGACAAGAATGTAGAAACGGATGGTGCGCCGTTGGACAGATTCACCATCACTGCGCTGCCAATATTCTGAATTGCGTAGAGTACCAATCCGGCGCAAGTGATCCACCAACCCCACTTGCGGCCTCGCCACATCCCGATCGATGCCGCCAATGCCAGCACAACCGACAGCCCTATGATGAGCCAGAAGACTGACGGCGCCAATCGGCGATTGAGTGCGTATTCATTGTTTTCCTTCCAGTTCACCAGTAGGATGATGAAAACAGCCAGCAAAACGAGGCCCAGCATTCCAGTGAGGATAGACAGAATCGTCACGCCGATAGGACGCCGCCGTTCGCCATCGACAGACGATACGCCGAGAGGGGTGGCATATGGGTTTTCTGTCTGCCGCGTCTCGCTGGTGTGAAGGTCTTCCATTCGTTGTGTTCCTCTATCGCAGGGTCACAAGTTCGCCGGATATACTTTCTACCCCGGTTGCCTTTTGCCGGGCCGAGAACCTTGGATGCCACTCAGGATATCGCCCCCTATGATCAGGTCAACCCATCTTGCTGACATTTCAGAGGGGTGAGTGGCGTCCATTGCTCCGAATCGCCAACAGAGATCGCAAGTCCAAGGTAAGCACACACAGCCGCCGTAGCCGCTGAGAGAGCCGGCCTCAACCGGAATGCCCCGCGACGACTGCCCTGCGGGGCTTGTCAAGAGAACTGCAAAGTCCTCTTGTGGCAAGAAAAGTAGCAGGCACTCTCCGAGCGCCGCTGGCGGGAAATCGGGATTTCCGGCAGTGCTGCGGACGGCACGGCGGAGCGTGCCTGCTACTTTGCAGTTCCCCTGCGGGTCTTGTGAGGCAGGAGGCAATTCCTGACAATCAATGTCCAGTCGGTTGTCGACGGAAGCCCTGGTCCTTTCGCCAATGCCCAGCCCAACTGTTCATTCAGCGTAGAGCTGACAACAAGAACGACCGAAACAAGGAGCCAGACGATGACGTGGGGGAGAATGAGCATCCTGTGCAGCGCCGTACTTCTTGCGACCGGGCCAGGGGCGGCCAGCGCCCAGGATTGGCCGGAGTGGTGCGGACAGCCCTCCCGCAACATGGCCGCCAAGTGCGATCAGAAACTGCCCGACTGGGCGGATTGCGGCGTCGACAACAGAGCGGGCGAGGTGGATCTGGCGTCGACAAAGAACGTCAAATGGGCCGCCGAACTGGGCTATCGCACGACCGGCAGCCCGGTGGTGAGCCGGGGCAGAGTGTTCATCGGAACAACCTGGGAAGAAGACGGAAGGGAGGCCTGCTTCCTGTGTCTCGACGAACAGACCGGAAAGCAACTCGGTGCCTTTATCTGTCCCAGGCCCCCCAGAGACAACCTGGAGAACTGGGCTATCAGTTCAACCCCCACGGTCGACGGCGATCGGCTGTTCTTCGTGAGCCCCTATCAGGAAGTCATCTGCGTGGATCTGAACGTCCTTCTGGGTAGTCCTGAAGGCACAGCCGAAACGCAGTCTCCCAAAACCGACAAGGCCTCTGTCGAACAGACATCGTTGAAGAGCATCCTCTGGCGATACGACTTGTTCGACAAGCTCAAGGCCTATTACCACCACACGGCCAGTTCCTCGGTCCTGGTCCACGGCGACTACGTCTACGTCTGCACCGGCAATGGACGTTCCTGGGTCCCCGGAAGAATACCGTACAGTCCCCTGACCCCCAGCCTGGTCGCCTTCCACAAGGTGACGGGCCAACTCGTCGCCCGCGACGACGAACAGATCGGCGAGCGACTCTACCGCGGGCAGTACGGCTCCCCGTCCCTTGGCATGGTCAGCGGTCGGGCGCAAATCGTGTTCGCCACGGGCGACGGCGTCTGCTATGCCTTCGAGCCGGTCGACCCCGCAGTCCAGGTTGCCCCGGACCGGTGGACAACCACGAGCCTGCGCGGTCCGATTGTGTACTTCATCGATGTCGAAGGAAAGAACACGGGCGGACTCATGCCCGCGGAATATGCCCGTTCTGCTGATCTTCTTTCAACTCTGCCCAAGCCCGCCCTTCCCCTCGAATTTCGCTTCGCGCGGCAGGTGCCGGCCATGACGCCCGTCGATACCATTCCGACGGCCACCGTTCCCGACGTGCCGCTGCTGAAAAAGATCTGGTGGTGCGACTGCATTCCGGAGGATTACAAGAAGCTCCCGTTCTACCCGCGGGAAATCAAGGGCGACGGCCGCGGGCATCCTTGCGCCATCATCGGCACTCCGATCTGCTGGAACGATCGCGTCTATGTGGCGATCGGCGGCGATCCGAATCACGGCGGACGCGACAGCAAGGGGAGCGTTGTCTGCATCGACGCCACCAAGACCGGCGACCTCACCGAGAAGGGCAAGCTCTGGTCCTACAATGACCTGAATCAGAGCGTCTCCACCATCGCGGTGGCGGACGGGCTGGTATTCGTGGCCGACACGACGCACACGATCCATTGCCTGGATGCCGACAGCGGCGACTGCTACTGGACCTACTCCACTCGAAAAGGTGCGACGTGCTTCAGTTCACCGCTGGTGGCCGACGGAAAGGTCTATCTGGAGAAGACCGTCCTCTCGGCGAGCAAGGAATTCCGGTTGCTCGGCGGCATTCAGAGCCGCCAGAACGCGATCTACAGCAGCCATTGTGTTGCCAATGGAGTGGTGTACGCTGTGATCGGCGAGCGACTCTGGGCGCTGTGCGACAAGGGCGATCGGCAACCGGCCGCCGACGACGTCACCGCTGCCGCCGTCCGTCCGCCCACCGGCCCGGGGCTGCCAAAGAGTACTCCCGCCGAGCCGGGGACGGCCGTCATGCCGGCACCCTACCAAGACGCGATTATGGAGAACTGGCCGAATCTACGCGGGCCGTTGGGCCACGGCATTGCCCACCAGGCCTCGCCGCCGATCGACTTCGACGGTGAAACCGGCAAGAACGTGCGGTGGAAGACGCCCATCCCGAGGCCGGGCGCAAGCTCGCCCGTCGTTTGGGAAGGGCGAGTGTTTCTGACCGGCGCCGACACGACCGCCCGCGAGATCTACTGCTTCGACGCGGCCGATGGGAAGATGCTCTGGCGTCAGACGACCAGCCAGCCGGCCGAGGTCCCCAAGGTGTCGGAGGAATACGGCCATGCGGCTTCGACGGGAGCGACCGACGGGAAGCTCTTCTTCGCCATCTTCTCGACCGGCGACCTGGTGGCGGTCGACATGAAGGGCGAAATTGCCTGGACCCGTTCGCTCGGCATTCCCAACAGCAGCTACGGATACGCCTCGTCGCTCATCGTCTACAAGCACCTCTTCGTGCAGATGGACGACAGCAAGAGCGCAACCCTCTACGCACTCGACCCTGCCACCGGCAAGACGGTCTGGCAGAAGAAGCGAGCGGTCCGGCAATCCTGGGCGTCGCCGATCATCGCCCTCACCGGCGATCGTGAACTGGTCGTGCTTGCCGAGAACCCGACTGCCAGCGCCTACGAGGTCGGCAGCGGCGAGGTGGTCGTTTCCGCGAAATGTCTGACCGGCGACGTGGCGCCGTCGCCGGCCTACGCTGGGGGGAACATCATCGTCGCCAACGATCAAGCCAACCTCTCCGCCATCTCGCTGGCCTCGGGCGCGATCGCATGGAGCGGCGAGGACGACCTGCCGGACGTTGCAAGCCCCCTGGCCACGGAAGAACTGGTCTTCACCGCCAGCTCGTCGGGCATCGTCAACTGCTATGACCTCGCCAGGGGGCGAAAACTCTGGACCCAGGAGTTCGACGAGATGTTCTATCCCTCGCCAGTCCTCGCCGACCATCGCGTCTACGCCCTGGACAAGGGCGGTACGCTGCACGTCTTCCGGGCATCGAGGACGTTCGACCCCGTGGCGGATTCAAAACTGGGCGAAGAAGCGGTGGCGACACCGGCCTTCGCCGGCTACAGCATGTTCATCCGCGGCATGCAGAACCTCTACTGCATCGAGGCCGGCCGGCCGTAGACCAACTGGCGGGTGCTAGGCTCGCGAACGGAGTATGGCGGCCGCGGCATCGCCGTCGATATCGCCCTGTTCTCCGAACTTCACCCCCCGCTCCGTGAAGCGGCGCCGCACGGCTTCGGCGGCTTCCTCGGCGTTGATGTTGTAGGCGTTCAGGCGAGTGGGCATGTCGAGAGAGTGGAAGAACTCCTCCGTCTTCTGTATGGCCGCCTCGGCCGCCGCCACGCCCCACACCCGCTGGCCGTACTGGCGGAGTTTGGCTTCCTTCTTGGCCAATTGGTGGACCCACACGCCCGGCAGCACGATCGCCAGGGTCTCGGCGTGCGCCGGGCCGTATAACGCCGTCAGTTCGTGGCCGATCATGTGCGTGCTCCAGTCCTGTGGCACCCCGCAACCGATGAGCGTATTGAGTGCCAGCGTGGCGCTCCACATGAAGCTGGCACGCGACTCGTAGTCTCGCGGTTGAGCGAGGGTCCGCGGCCCGACCTCAATCAGGGTCTGCAGGATCGATTCGGCCAGCCGATCCTGAAGCGGTGCCTCGGCCGGATAGGTCATGTACTGCTCCATCACATGCACGAAAGCATCCACGACGCCGTTGCGCACCTGCTTCAGAGGCAGCGTGTAGGTCGTCTCCGGGTCGAGCACCGAAAACACCGGGAACACGCAGCCCGCATAAAAGGCCAGCTTCTCGGCAGTGGCCTTGCGCGAGATCACCGAGTTGCCGTTGGATTCGGTCCCCGTCGCGGGCAGCGTCAGCACCGTGCCCAGGGGAATCGCAGCCTTCACCTGCTGCCCCCCGCTGCGCAGGATGTCCCAAGGATCCGGCCCTTCGTAACACGCTGCGGCGGCGATGAACTTCGTCGCATCGATCACCGAACCGCCTCCCACGGCCAGCAGAAACCCTACCCGGCCGTTCCTCAGCAAGTCGACCGCCTTCAAACACGTCTCATACAGCGGATTGGGCTCGATCCCGGCGAATTCGATGACCTCGCGCCCCTTCAGAGCCGCCTGCACCTGCTCGTAAACGCCGTTCTTCTTGATCGAGCCGCCGCCATAGGTGAGCATGATCGGCACGTCCCGCGGAACGCGGGTCTCGACTTCCGCGATGGTGCCCTTCCCGAAGATGATTTCCGTGGCGTTTCTGTAAACAAAGTTCTGCACCGTGTCTCTCCATTCTTCTTCTGCTCAGCCGGAGGGTCGGCGGCTGCCGGTCACCCTCGTGAAAGCCGACGTACCAACCGGCCCTCGCAAGATGCCGCTGGCGGTCGACAAACCGATCAGTGTACCACGGTGCCCGGCGTTCAGGGAATGGTCTCCCAGGCTGCCCAGGAGAACTGCAAAGTCCTCTTGTGGCAAGAAAAGTAGCAGGCACTCTCCGATCGCCGTACGCGGGAAATCGGGATTTCCGGCAGTTCTGCGGACGGCACGGCGGAGCGTGCCTGCTACTTCGCAGTTCCCCTCCCGGGCCGGCCCAACCGACGATTTTGACCAGCCGGCGGCCGTGCCAACCGGAAAGACACTTCCTGAGAAGAAGATACCCGGTCACCTGCGTTCCTCGGGCGCCGTGTACACGAAACACTCGATCTCCTTGCTCTCGTCCGTTCCGTCAACGAAGCTCGCATAGATCAGCAGAATGTCGCGGCTCCCTTCAATATCGACCATGGCGTTTCCAAGCGAGCGTCTCTTGCCGAAGTCCTTCACGAGGGTGAAGCAGACCCCGTCATCGCTCTTGGCAAGCCACCTGTGCGACGCATGGCTCTGGGCCGACAGATAGTAGGTGTTTCCCTTCTTGATCACCCGAGTGAACAGTTGCCCGTCGATGTCGTACTTGAACGGTTGTTCGATTCCCGAGACCGACAACCGCTCGGCCGACCACGTCTTCCCCAGGTCGTTTGTCTTGAAGCGGTAGGCCTCGCCTGCGTTCTCGCCCTGACACACGGAGGAATAGAGCACGACGTCGGCTCCTTCCCTCAGCGTGCTGCCCATCAAGTGCTTGCCCGCCCCCTGGAGAGTGCTTGTAGGGATACTGCCGGCACTCTTGTCCCAGCCTCCGTCGCCACGAAGCACGGAATAGGAAATCCGATCCGGCCGGTCGTTCATGGTATAGAAAAGCCACGCCGGCGATGAGCCGTTGCCGGGCAGGAACTCCATGTGGGGGCGCCTTTCCAAGTCGTCCGTCACGACCGGTTCGTCGTCGGATACCGCATAGGACTGGAAATCCGACCATTTCGCGGCGGTCACTTCGGCGATGAAGTCGCCCGCGGCACTCTTCTGGCAGTAAAAGACCCGGCACCTGTCGTGCGAATAACCCCAGCAGGGATGCCCCTGCATGATGGTCATCTTTCGAGGATCGAAGGCGTACTGCTCGGCACTGAAGGTCTTCGTCGTCGCGTTGTACCTCGCGAATTTCACGTCTTCCACCGTGTGTCCCGGGGGGCGCTCGGCGTAACGCTGCCAGGTGATGATGTAGCTGTCGGGATCATGGGGATCGCGGGCAGCGTCCGGCAATCCGTAACAACCGTACTTGCCGATCGTCTGCCACTCATCCGCCTGAGCCGCCACCAACGAAGCCCCCGCGATCAATGTCGCCGAAATCGACAGCCATACGTTTCTTGACATCACCTTTGTCCTCCTGGGGTTATGCAAGGCCATTCAGATGACGATTGCCCCGAGATTCGCCAGGCCTTTTCGCACAGATTCCGCGTCGACCTGGAAAACCGGCTCAGCCCTTGATCCCGCAAGCGAAGCGGCCACGCCTGCCGCCTCGCCAACCTGATTGAGATTGACCATGACCCTGACTCCGCCGAAGGCGCCGCGGTCCGTTGAAATCATCCTGCCGGCCAGCACGAGGTTGGGCGCTTTGTGAGTGACCATGGTCGAAAGCGGGATCTGGTAGAAGTCGCCCTTCGGCTCTTTGAATTCGAATCGGCCTGTCGTCGGGTTGTGTACGTCGATGTGATACGTGCCGTTCGCGATCGCATCCGGGAAACGCTTGCAGCTCAGTACATCCGCTTCCGTCAGCTTGTAGTCCGCCGTGAACGACCGGGTCTCTCGGACGCCGATGTACGAGGGCAGGTCGACGAGGCAGGGCTCGTTGTCGCTGCCTCCGAACTTTCGTGCAATATCCATGTAGGCGCGGATCTGGCGGCGTCCCTCGATCTCGGCGGCGGTCAACTGGTTTGCGTCCGAGGCGTCGGTATTGAAGACGTGCGTGTAGGCACACATCCTCACACCGTCCGAACTGGGAACCAAACTGCCCCAGCCGTGATCCCGTGCCAACCCGAATTCCTCGCGGTGTTCTTCGATCAGCTTCAGAATCGTATCCGGCAAGCCGGAGATCTCCGCGCAGGTCGTCGGAGGTTGAAGGCCGCTTCGGATCTCGAAGGGAATGCCCGCGTCTTTGGCCAGATCGCCGTCGCCAGTGGCATCTACGAAGACCTTTGCCCGGATTGCCTGGCGGCCATTCTTGTTCTCGATGAAGACCGCCGTTACGCGGTCTCCCTCGATCTGAGGCGCAGCATAGAAAGTATGGAGGTACGGCCTGATTCCGTTTTCGACGACAAGCCTGTCCAGTTCGATTTTCAACTCTTCGGTATTGAGAGTGAAATGCCTCTTCCCGTCTCCGTGACTCGTGACGGCTTGAATCCTCTCCAGACGTTCTATGACCTGGCCAGTCAGCCCGCCGATGATTTGTTGTTTTCCATCGTTGCTGTACAGCTTATGCCAGATATTAACGAGACTCGATGTGGCCACTCCGCCGAAAGCGTTCTGCTTCTCAACGATCGCCACCCTCGCGCCCGTCTGGGCGGCCCGTACCGCCGCGAAAACGCCCGTACAACTGCCGCCAAGAACGCAGACGTCGCAATCCTGCACAACTGGAATGCTGCGGGGCTTTTCCTCGATCCGTCCCACAGCAGGCGTGCCACCGGCTTGTTCGTCGCTTCTCGCCTCTCCGGCCATCAGGTTGCCTGCAGCCGCCAGGGCGGCGGAACCTAAAAACGTCCTTCGCTTCATCTTATGGGTCTCCCATGGAAACTGCTACTTGGCCAGACGCGCTGCCGCACCAATTCTGCCAGTCCAAGCATAGACCAAATCGGCATTCAATCCCAGAGTATCCGCGAACTGCCGGCCCTGTGTCACCCAGTTGGCAGCTTCCTTCGGGATTGCCGGCTCCGGCCGCCGTTCCGGGAGAAATGTCGGTCCCCGCGTGCAAACCGGGATCTCGTCCGGCTTGATTGCCTGGCTGGGCATTAGGCAGACGGACGAAACTGCCCTGCTTGATTCAACAACTCGCCCCGGTTAACCTCAGCGCTACAGGATTTCAGGTTTCGGATTTGTTCAGGATTTCGTGTTTCGGATTTGGCTGCGGCCCGAGGCCGCTCTAAGGAGCACACGATGAAGAAAAGAATCACCAACAGCGCGCCAGAGCGTCGGATTACTCGACGCCAGATGTTGGGCGGCGCCCTGGCTGCGGCCGGCGCGATCACGGCTGCACCGGCCTTTCTGCGGGGCCAGAACCTCAACAACAAACTGAACATCGCAATGATCGCTTGCGGAGGCCGTGCCAGGGCGAACATGAACGGCGACGGCAACACCGGCCGTGCAAGTGGCGACCGCGCAGCGGCCGGTCCAGCCACGGGTATTCCGGCCGAAAACATCACCGTGCTCTGCGACGTCAACCAGAACGCCGTCGATGCCGCGGCCAAGCGATTTCCGAAAGCCAAAAAGTACAACGATCTCCGCCGGGTATTCGACAGCCCCAAAGACTTTGACGCGGTGATGGTCAGTACGGCCGAGCACACCCACGCACTGGCAACCTACCTGGCGCTTGCGCACGGCAAACACGTCTATTGCGAGAAACCGCTTACCCACGACGTCTGGGAGGCGCGGTTGATTCGCGAGACCGCCGCCAAACACCCGGAACTTGCCACCCAGACGGGCAATCAGGGCCATGCCTCGCCGGTTCGCCGCCAGATCAAGGAACTGCTCATGGCCGGCGCAATCGGGCCGGTGCGAGAGGTGCACGTCTGGGCGGGTCGCGCGTGGGGGCTCCAGGATGCCGCGTCGGCCGAAAAGTACGACAAGCCGCACGGGTTCTACAACGGCATCCAGATTACCGGGCGGTTCGAGGAAGAGATGCCTGTTCCGCCCAATATCCACTGGGATCTGTGGATCGGACCTGCGCCCATGCGGCCGTTCCACGCCACCTACCTGCCCGGGCCTCGCTGGTACCGATGGTGGGATTTTGGTAACGGCACTATGAGCGACCTCGGCGGACACGATAACGACGTCGTGTTCCAGGTGCTCGACATCCGCCAGCCCCTGACCGTCGAGGCTGTCTCGCCCATGGGGCCCGCACACCCGGAACTGGCGCCGGCTTCGATGACCGTGACGTATGAGTTCGCGGCACGTGGCACGCACCCGCCACTCAAACTCGTCTGGTATCAGGGCGTAGGAAGGCCCCCACAGTTCGACCCCAGCACAATGAGCGACCGCGCCCAACTCTTCATCGGCGACGAGGGGATGCTCTACAGTGGCGGGCGCAGTGGTCCCAAGCTCCTGCCCGAAGAGAAGTTCAAAGACTACCCGATGCCGCCGGAGACGCTCCCCCGTTCGCCCGGCCATTACATTGAATGGATCCAGGCATGCAAAGGGGAAGGACCGGCACCGGGTTCGAATTTCACCTACTCAGGCTGGGTCACCGAGTCGAACCACCTCGGTAACGTGGCCTACCGCACCGGAAAGAAGCTCCAGTGGGACTACGTCAATCTGCGGGCCGGCAATGCGCCGGAAGCCGACCAGTACATCCGCCGTCCGTACCGGAAAGGCTGGGACGGGTTGCTGGGGTAATGTTCAGAACTACTTCTCGAACCGCTTGACCGCCTTCCTGACCAGCGCAGTCGCTTCCTTGGCCGCCGCCTCGTCGCCAAAACCCATGACGGCCGAGAATTGCCCGCCGATCACTTGAGCGACGAGGAACGAAATGTTGATTCCCGCTTCGCCGACCGCCTCGGCGACGGCATGCCCCAGCCCCGGCTTGTTGTCGCCCTGAATGAGAAGCGTGGGGATGGCGGTTGCCTTCAGCCCAGCCTTGCCGGCGGCGGCAGTCGATTTCTTCCCCGATACCGGGCAGACCTCAATCACGGCCGTATCACCCGCACCGTGGTAGTGGTAGCCCATCACCACCTGCAAATCGGCGCCGGCTTCCGCCAGCGGGGCGAGAACGCCGCTCAGGACCCCCGGCTTGTTCTCGACCTGGGTTCGCCACAAAGTCACCTTCTTGATAGAAACAGCCATGTCACACCTCCGTCGGTTGGAATGGGTGAGAACACTGTTGGAACGGGCCGACTTCGACGAAACGCTCGCCCCGGAATTCTATCACGCCTGGCTATTGCAGTCCTCCCCCATGCCTGGCACATTTCACGCATGGGGGGGCACGCCTATACTATACTCCTGATCGTCAGCCCGGCCTCGGTCTTGAAGGAGATCTTGTCATGCTGCTCACACCGACTCCCGCTCGTTCGCCTTTCTTCGCTCACCTGGTCGTGGCGATCGCTGCCGCGATCCTGCTGATTCCTGGGATAACGAATGCCCAGCCCTGGAAGGTTGCACCTGAGAAGATCAGTCGCGGCCCCGATCTCGTAGGCCAGCAGGAGTTGTCGGCGGCACACGATCCGACGTTCGATTCAGTTGCCGGGCACTTCCCCATGCTCGCTGCCCCCCGGGAAGCCCTCGGGGTCTTGGAGAGTGCTCGCGAATTCATTGTGACGCGTTATGGCGAGATTGAACTGAACAATCTGCAAATGGACAAGCCGGGCCAGGGCGAGGCCTATCCGGGAGTCCGCCCCGAGAACAAGGCCACGCTCTACTTTCTCTTCGGAAAGAACACGCCCAAGACCCGCTATGGCGAGGGAAACACGCCGGACTCGAAACGTCTGGTCGACGGCTATCTGCCGATGGTGATCGTTCCCTTCACCTTCCAGGAAGTGCAGTATCGCCAGACAATCTTCGCATGGTCGCAGGGCATGGACCCCGACGGCCGGCTCTGGGCCTACGTGGGACTGGAGATGAAGAACCCAAGCGCCGCGGCCGTGCCGGTGGAACTGGCGTACCAGGCCGTGTGCGGCCTGCCGGGACGAGTCGTTCCCCTCGACCACTGGGATCTTCAACTGGCACCCGGCGAAACGCGGCGGATCTGCCTGCGAATCCCGCGGGACGGGATCGTCCCTGACAAGGACGTCACCAAGGACTCGCCCGAGTTCAAGAAGCGAGGAAGATCCGCCCAGTTGCCGTTCTGTGGCGGGTTCCAGGGGGTCGAGACCGTCGAGCCGGCCGAGTTCGACCGCCGCTTCGACGAGGTGGCCCAAACCTGGCGCACGCGACTCAACCGGGGCATGACGATCCGCGTGCCGGAGCCGCGGGTCAACGATGCCTACCGGGCCTGGCTGGCTTACTTGTTCACCAACGTCGACAAGGAGGGTGACCGCTACCTGCCGCACGACGGCTCGGGGTTCTACGAGTTGGTCTGGGGAATTGCCGCAATCCAGGCCTGCCGTGCCATGGATCTCTACGGCTATCCGGAAGAGGCCGAGCGCTCTCTCGATTCGATCTGCAGCCTGGTCCAGCCCGACGGTGAGTTGAAGACCTTCTTCGGACTGTCCGACTCCGGGACGCTGCTGGTGGCCCTGGAAGATCACTACCGCTACACCTGCGACAAGGAGTGGTTGGCCCGCGTTGCCCCGACTATCGTGAAGGTCTGCGACTGGACGATCGCGCGGCGGGCCAGGGAGAAGGAGGGACAGGACCCCGATTCGCCCACCTGGGGCCTGATCAAGTACCGCCCAAGCGGCGACTATCCTGAACCCGACTACAGCTTCCTTTCCGACGCGGCCGTCTGCGTCGGCCTGGAAGCGGCGGCACGCCTGCTGCCGATTGTCGGCCGGCAGGAGGACGCTCGGCGGATCGGCGAGGAAGCGGCCGCCTACCGCCGCGACGTCAACCAGGCGATGACGCGTTCGGTCTTCGAGCACGAGGGAACCGAACTCCTGCCGATCCTGCCCGCCTCGCGCGGCTGGCTTCTCAAGGCCGACTATGGGAGCACGGGCTACTACAGCCTCTTCGCCGCCCTCTTGCTCGACACCGAATTCCTGGCACCCGACGATCCCCATGCCGTGCTCCTGACCGACGCTCTGGAGAAACGGGGCGGTCTGATCGCCGGCGTGTGCACGTTCTATCACCTCATCGACCACGCATTCACCTACGGCTACTGGCTCGAAATGCTCAAACGCAACCAGCCCAAGAAGGCGATCCTCGCCCTCTATGCCTCGTTGGCGTACGGCATGTCGCGTACCACCTACAGCGGCGTGGAATGCACCGACATTCACTCCGGTGCCAACCAGTCCACGCTCCCCCACCTCCGCTCGGGAACCCAGCAGTTGCGGCTCCTCCGTTTCATGCTCGTGCGAGAAGATGGCGACAGTCTGCTGCTTGCGCAGGCCGCACCGCAGCACTGGTTCCAGCCCGGACAGCGCGTCGAGGTGCTCGACGCCCCCACGTACTTCGGTGAAACGAGCTACACGATCGAGTCTGCCGTGAACGAAGGGCGAATCACCGCCCGACTGGTTACGCCCCACCACAGCCGGCCCCGGGAGATTCAGTTCTTCGTGCGCCACCCTGAAGGCAAGCCCATCCGCAAGGTTCTGGCCGACGGCAAGCCGGTTTCTTCCTTCGACGCGGGTTCTGTCACGCTGGACGAATTCGGCGAAGCGGTCACACTGGAATTCTACTATCAATGATGGTCAACTCGTTTGACCGGCGGGTCGGAGCAGTCTACCTTGTGGGCGAGTCTGCCGTTGTCGGGTTCGCACGCGGGTGGCATAGGTTCTTGAACCTGTACCGCGAAGCGGCGCGAGAGCGCCGGCCGGTGCGGACTGCCGGGTGACCTCTTGTGTGCGATGCACACCCGGGTCTGAGTACCCGGGCCGCCCGCGAAGAGGCTGCATGCAGACAAAAGCCTGGAAATCGACGACATCCGCAAAACGCGGTGGATTTCCAGGTCAACATTCTATCGGCACGTGCGGCTGTAATTGGCCGCTTCGGCAGTGCGGTAATTCGGTCGATAACCCGGCGGCGGCCAAGAATCGCCGACCTCCAAACCCGCCCGAGTCGCCGCTCGGGTTGACCACCTGCTTCGGCGAGTTGCTCAACTTCCAATCTCTCCCATCAGGGTCAGTACCGTGATGACCGCCGCAGCCACCCACATGGCTGCGACCAAACAGGTTGCTGCCATCATGGAACCGCTCCGACTGCGGAAATGCTCCGGCAATACCGCGACGTATGCCGACAAAACGCTGGCGCAGCCTACCATCACTGCCACACTGCCGTATCGCGGCAGTATGAAGAGCAGGGAGAAGAAGCACATCATCGAAAAACACGGGTGCGTGACGACCTTCTTCGCTGTGATGGTTCCGCTCATGCCCCCCTCCTTTCGTGGTTCATTGGCGTGGGGTGCAGTTGCACCGAGCGTCACGGCTAACGTGGCGGCGGCCGGTCAACCATCCACTTGATTCCAACGCGATCTGCCGCTCACGTTCAACCGATTGTTCGGCAAGACATTCTAGCCTTCGCCTGTTCGTGATTGAACAGCCCGTCCGCCGCCGTCCCATCAAACCTGCAGTTCTCGACGCAACTCATTATAATCACATCAGTTGCGTGTATCACCAGGGCTGATATGTCCAATTTGCCATCCGTAAATATAGAATCCCGTTTCGCGGTGGCGGGGATGGTAGGTGGGGACGATTGTCTGGCAAGGTGCACAGGAACACCGAGGGCGATCGATCAACACCTGCGCTGCGTGCTGCTGCCTTGCTCAGGCCCGCGAACTTGAACGGGAAACTGCCGGCCCTGCGTCGGCAGGTTGCCGACCTTGAACGGCAAGAGTGAGCAGTGTCAAATGGGTGCGTATTCCAGCGATTCGCACGAGTACATCCCAAGGGGCATTGTCGTGCAAAGAACTCGGCCCCGACCCGCTATTTCTTCTGGAACGGAAGTGGCACACCGCGCTCCGCACACTGTCGTAGAATCTCATCGGCTCCCGAATCGTCGCCGCCCATTCGGGCCGCAAAGGCCGCTCGAAGTGCAGGAGTGCCTCTGGCGGGCAGGAGCCGCAGCTTGATCTCCAGCATCACTTGCGCAACCTCGTTCTGGCGAAACAATTTCGCCAGCTCGGCGGCCGCTTCCGGCTTCGTCGGACGCAGCATCGTCCAATTGAAACCGCCGCAATCATCCGGAAACTTGTCCTGGGCCTCGATCATCACCGCGGCAACGCGCTGGTAGTCCGGATTGGCGATCACCGCCTGCGACAACTCCTCTTCTTCGTGAGAGAGAACCGAGGCAAGCAGGTACGCATGGCCGACGGACCTTTCACAACGCGCCACCATCTCCGCATAGGCGGGTTGTTGCTCGGCCAGGGTCCGGCCCGCACGTATGCACAACGCGCCGACCAGAATAGAATTCGTCGGGTCGGAGGGGGCTGCTTCGTAAGAGCGCTCGGCAATCTCGATCATCCGATCCACATCCACGTCGATACCAAGCTTGGTCCCGTAGATCATTCGGCTAACGAGTTCCGTCGAGGCAATCGCCAGGGTTGGTCCCCCTTTGGTCTCCGCGGCAGCCAGAATCTGTTCCCACCGGGCGATCTCTACGCCCGCCATCTTCCGAAGCGCAAAATCATTCGATCCTTCGTAGAACACTTTGTTGCTGCGAATGTGTTCCGAAACATCCGGCGGAGATTGTCTGAGGCGTTCCAGGAGATCTCGCAATCCGGGAACGTCGCGAGTGAGCCCGTAGATGGATGCCAGCTCGGTGTACGTCTTCGCGTGATTTGCAAGAACGAGCGCCCTGCGGTAATGACTCAAGGCTTTCGCCACCCATTCGTCCCTCCGCACCGCTTCGACGAAATGCTGACGTCGTGATGGATCTTCACATAAGTAGGGCAACAGGTCGACCTCGCCCCCCTTCTTCAAGAGGCGGAGGTCAATCGCGTCGCCGATGATGTTTCGAAGCGCCCCTTCCATGATGCCGCTTGCGGCGTCGTGCAACAGCCCCGCATCGTCCGGACTCAATGCCAGCGCCTTGTCCATGTTCTTTGCAGCTTCGTCCAACGCCGCCGTCTCTCCGGTAAGGTAGTGCAATACGAAGTAGTCGAGGGCCATGTTCTTCAACGCCGGAACAGTCTCGGGCAGGCTTGCGTAGATGTCGATCGCCTTTCGCACACAACGTTCCGCTTTCTCCTCGTCGCCGTCATAGATCGCTTTTCTGGCCGCGGTCGAATAGAACGCCCCTTTGAGAAGCCGCATCGTGTCTGCTCCCGTCGCCGGAGCGTGGCGCCGATCATCAGGATCCACCTCATAGGCGTCACGCGAGTTGCCAGGGGCCAGCATCTCCTCAACACTTGACGGTCTGGTAGACAGCGCCATTACCCACCGAAAGTCGCCATTTCTTGCATGGAACAGACCATCCGCCATCTTCGCACGACGTGCAGCAAGATTGTCTGGCGAGCTGGCGTCTGCCCTTGGAAGCATAGTTTTCGACGATCCAAGAACGCACAAAGCGACCACCCAGGCCAGCAACCGAAAGAGCGGAATCGAGATCCGGCCTGTACGCCTGGGATACGCTCGCTCAAAGTCGATTGCGTTGCGAATGGATTTGGGCATGGTAGTACACTCCTCCCAATAAGATCGCATGGGAACGGCCGAACACAGGGCGTACGCTCCACCACCACGTGACTGATGAGCAACAGCCTACACTACGCAGTGTGGGCAACGCAAGATAGGCACGCCCTGCCGTACCGTCCGCTCAGGCATTTCGAAACGGCAGTTGTGGCTAAATGGCCTTCCGTGATTCCCGGAAGAATTCCCGCGGTCGTTTACCCGTCGTTCCCGCGCAGGCGGGAATCCAGACACTCGCCAAACGTCACTGGATTCCCGCCTTCTTCAGGCTGAACGCAGATCGGAGCTATTGCCTCAATCGTCCAGCATACGCTGAAGCCGCCATCTGCCACTGCCCAGTTCGACGCTCACCTCGGCCCGATTGCCCCCCACTTCATAACCCTCGGCAATCGCGGCCGCGACCTTCGGACGCTCGACGCCGCGGTAGGGAACCACCACGGTCAGGAAGGCCGCGGGCACCGCCTGGGCGTGGCGGTAGCAGACGGCCTTGCGCGGCTCGCGGTGGCCGTAGCGGCACGCGTACCAGCCCTCTTCCTCGGACATCGAGATCGATGCCTCGGGCGGCGCCCACACGAGCACGTTCGCATCCTCCAGCGCGGTGGCGGCCCAGTGTTGCGGGGCGTTGATCTCGGCCTCGCCCGGGGCAAGCTGGAAGTGCAGTTCTAACGTTCCCTGGGCGTTGCCGATCGCCTCGTCGAGCAGGACGAAGAACCGCCGATCAACAAACCACACGGTGCGTCGGTGCACCAGACCGGGGTACGAGCCGTTCTCGACGGTGGCGACGAGATACTCCGGCGTCTCGCACCAGCCCAGGTGCCTGCCGGCGATTTGCGCATCCTTGCCGTCGAGCGTCAACGTCTGGTGCACCCGGGTCTGCCGGTGCCAGCGGCGCCCGGCAGGATCGTGTCCATAGGTGTAGAAACCCGAGTCGGGCATGAGCCAGCGCCCGAAGGCGCAGAGCTCGAAGGTGCCGTTGTCGGGTTGATCGTGGCCGCTGATGCCCTTCGGTGAGCAATGCAGCGCGAAGTAGATCTGCTCGGGGCCCCAGCGATCGCGCATCACGTACATGCCCGCCTCGGTAAAGGCGTAGCAGGTCTGCTCGGGCAGGGCCGACGTGTCGAGTTTCGCCCGGGCGGCGTACTTCGGATCACCGAACAACTCGGTCGCCTCGGTGAGAAAGGAATAGAGCGGCCAGCCCGTGCGGTCTTTCGAGCGGCCGACCGATCGCGAGGCGTCGCCGAACATGGGGCCGGCCAGTTCGGGCGTGCCGATGGCAAACAGGTAGTCGTACATCTTGCGAATCCGGTCGCGGTAATCGTCCGGCACCGCGATCCCCGCCGACTCGACCCGCTTCAAGATGTCGACCGCGTCCTGCAAAACGCCCAGGTTGTAGCCGAACGACCATTCGCGCTGCACGCCGTCGGCCGTGGTCTGGGCCAGGAAGTTCTCGCGGCTCCGTTCCAGGGCAAGTTCCATCCAGCGGCGCGAGTCGCGGAATTCGGGAAAGGTGTGCGCCACGTTGACGAATCCCCGCTGCTCGAAGATTGCCTTGTTGTGCACCACGCCCATGGGGATCTTCTCGGTCTTCACCTGATGGTCGTAGAGCGAGGCCAGCAGCCGGGCCAGGAAGTCGGGCGTGAACGCCTCGGCGTGGATGAAGACGAGAAACACGCGGCACAAGTTGTCCGCCCGGATGCCCGTCTGAATGTCGAGCCAGGCGAACCCCCGCCAGCTCGTGTAGACCGGGTGGACCCGGCCGCGCTCTTCGAGTGGATGCTTGGCGATCCAGTCGGAGGTCATCTCGACGAAGGCCCGCGCGTACTTCTCGTCGCGAGTCGCCCGGTAGGCCTCGCCGAGCGGCCCGGCCCAGTAAAACCGGTAGACAGCCGCCACCCATTCAATGTCGCCGCGGGGATCCCACTCCCAGTCGATCTCGGGCCCGTAGTCTGCCGGCTCGTAGGGACCCCATTGCAGCACGTGGTTGACGATCCGGTCGGCCGTGGCAAAGTCGCCCGTCGCGCGGGTCGCCTCGGGCAGCGGATACTTGCTGCGATAGTAGGCCAACAGGGCTTCGAGCGCTTCCCCTTGCCGGCCCGCTTCGGCCTGGGCCCTGACGGCCTCCAAGCCCGGCCGGGTCAGGTCGAGCTTCGAGAGGATCTGCCCGGGATCAAGCGACTTCAGCTCGGCGCCCGAATCGGCCGCCGAAACGGCATGGGGACCGACGATGGTAACGGCGGCTGCCAACAGGAGGAGGATTCGGAAGAACGGTCGTGGCATGATCAAATGCTCCTTGGCGGAGGTTGTCGTGAGGGTCGCGTCCAGTTCCGGGCCGCCGTCAAGAGACGATAGGGTGTGGCGGCCCCGAACGCAACACAACTCGACAACCCCGCGCACACCATCCTCCGCATCACCTACCGCACTCAATTGCATTTCCGCCAGAATCCCCGATAATAAGGAGTTTCCCTTTTGCCGCCCCAGCTGCCAGGATGACCTGAATGACCGAGAAGATCCATGACCGTGGCGTGACGTTCGATGACGTGCTGCTCGAACCACGATGGAGCGACGTCGTTCCGTCGCAAGTGGATGTCAAAACACGCCTTACGGCGTCAATTCAATTGAACATCCCACTCCTCAGCTCCCCCATGGATACGGTCACCGAAAGCCGAATGGCAATCGCCCTCGCTCAAGAGGGGGGGCTAGGGATCATTCATAAGAACTTGTCGATCGAACTTCAGGCCGATGAAGTGGCCAAAGTGAAGCGATCGGCCAACGGCATCATCTTTAACCCGGCAACGCTCCCACCGAATGCAACCCTCCGCCAAGCCAGCGAACTCATGGAGAAATCCCGCGTGTCGGGCATCCCCATCATTGAGGGTAGCGGCAAGCTCTGCGGCATCCTCACCCGCCGGGATCTGCGGTTCCAGGAAGATTTCGACCAGAAGATCGGGGACGTCATGACCCGTGATAATCTGGTGACGGCAACGGGGACCGTAACGCTTGAGGAAGCTGAGAAGATTTTAATGGAAAAAAAGGTGGAGAAACTTTTGCTGGTTGACGAAGATTTCTCCCTGACAGGCCTGATCACCATCAAAGACATTGACATGATGCGTAGCTTCCCCAATGCCTGTAAAGATGGGCAAGGGAGGCTGAGAGTAGGGGCGGCCGTCGGCGTGTTCGACTTCGAGCGAGCCGAACAGCTCATCGCCCAAGGCGTCGATGTCCTGGTGGTCGACAGCGCCCACGGCCATTCGGCCAACGTACTGGAAACCGTTAAACGCCTTAAGAAAGACTGGGAAATCGACGTCATCGCCGGAAACGTGGCGACGGAGGAAGGATCTCGCGATCTGATCGAGGCAGGTGCGGATGCAGTCAAAGTCGGCATCGGCCCCGGTTCGATCTGTACGACCCGTGTGGTCTCGGGCGTAGGCATGCCCCAGATCACTGCGATCATGCGTGCCGTTCGGGCGGCTGCCGATTCGGGGACTCCCGTCGTCGCCGACGGAGGAATTCGCTATTCCGGTGATTTGACCAAGGCGATTGCCGCCGGGGCCCACGTGGTCATGATCGGCGGGCTTTTCGCCGGTTTGGAAGAGAGTCCCGGCGAGCGCATTCTCTATCAAGGTCGGACCTACAAGGTCTACCGGGGAATGGGGTCGCTGGGTGCGATGGTGAAAGGGTCGAGCGAGCGCTACCGCCAGACGGCAGACGCAACGTCCGACAAACTGGTTCCCGAAGGAGTGGAAGGTCGAGTCGCATTCAAGGGGCCCTTGGGCCCGTTCGCGTACCAGCTCGTAGGGGGGCTTCGAGCTGGTATGGGATATTGCGGAACTCGAACAATCGAAGAGCTGCGCACGGAAGCGCGGTTCGTTCAGGTATCGCCGGCAAGTGTGAGGGAGAGTCATCCCCATGATATTGCGATCACGCAGGAAGCCCCCAACTACAGCACAGAACACCTGGGCGACGACGAGTAGACTTCACTCGCCCGTCTGCAGCGCCGCGATCGTCCTGGCGGCAGCGATCCTCATCGCAGGCTTTGGGCACGCAGCCCTTGCCGGCGACGAGCCCGTGAAGACGGCAGATTTCACAGCCGACCAGAACGGTTCCGGCGTCGAACAAGCCAGCTACACGGTGAGCCAGACCGGACATCGCTACAAGTGGATGCCGTACCAGCCCAAGCAGACGACGCAGAAGGTCGAACCGCTCCGTGCCGACGCGGCTCAGTTCACCATGCCCGTTCCGCCGCCGACCGGCTCCCAGACGCCTCACCCCCTCGACGATCCCTTCGGCGACCGTCAGCAGGCTGAAGCCCCGCCGGCTCTTCCCGACGTGCAGCAGCTTCTGGTTGACGACACCGACAAGAAAACGCTCGCCGACGACCTTCTGGGACCTCAGCCGATCAGCAGCGAGCCCACAGACCGGAAGCCGGCCGAACCTCCGGCGATTGATCTGGGTGAAACCAACGGCAAGAAGCCGGACGTGGAAGGGTTCATCGTCGACAGGCGACGAGAACATACCCAAGAGTGCCAGGATCCGGACGACATCCTCTACCCGATCGACAAGCTCGACCACAACACGGCGATTCGCGATTCCAGCATCGACCCGCAGAACCGCCCCCGCACGTGCGACCTGGGGGGCGGCGACTTCGCGCCGCGCCAATGGGCGCCGACGACCTTCATGTGGCAAGCGTCCGGCCTGTGCCATAAGCCCGCCTACTTCGAGGACGTCCATCTCGAACGATACGGCCATTCGTGGGGGCCTTACGTCCAACCGCTCATGTCCGGAGCCCACTTCTTCCTCAACGTGCCGATCTTGCCGTACAAGATGGGCCTCTACCCGCCCAACGAGTGCATTTACACGCTTGGCTACTACCGGCCGGGAAGCTGTGCTCCCTATATGCTCGATCCCCTGCCGCTCAGTATTCGAGCCGCCTTGGCTGAAGGAGGAGCGGCGGTCGGAATGGCCTACCTGATTCCCTAACGGGGTTTGTATCGTCCGATCCGCGGCTGCGGCACTGTTTGGACGTGGGTACCGAGAAGGCGGTGACAAATCAGCAGCCGGGGGGCTTGCACCGGGCCTGTTGCATGTTCGGGGGGAACTTGCGATTCGCCTGGCTACCAGGGCGGCACGTCGAAAGGCGTTCCGCCCTGCTATATTTCTTGACCGTCGAACACGGCGCAGCCGCCTGTTTCGGAAGAAAAGGAAGCCGTGCCTCGGTGTCGCAGGATGGTCTCGCGAAGGACCGCGATCAACGCTTTCCGGGCAATCGGTTTTGCGGCATAGTCGTCGCAGCCGGCCGCGAGACATTCCCGCCGGTTGTGAGCCATCGCATGGGCGGTCAGCGCGACGATGGGGCCCGTATAGCCGGCCGCACGAAGCCGGCGCGTCGCTTCGTAGCCGTCGAGGACGGGCATCTGCATGTCCATCAAGATCAGGTCGAACGCCTCTTCTTCACTTGCCGCGAGCCGGACCACAAACGCATAACACGAACAGGTCGCCCGTAACCGGCCGATCTTCCTGTACGCCCTCTGAAGAATCGGCATTCCCCCAGTGCCCACGTGCATCCCGACCTTGGTGGGGTTCGGCTTGGAGCGATTCGTGCGGTCGGGCAGTATCGCTGAAAGCCGCACCAGGTGTCGTTCGTTTCGCCCTGCCGCCGTTCCTGCGTGACCCCATTGACCGAGATCCCTCCGCCCGTCCTAATCGTAATCACCACACCCTGCCCAACGGAAAACAACGGATGCCTCGTCATGTCCCGTTTCACACCGCTCTTCGTCGTCCTGGGTGCCTCCCTGGTCGCCTTCGCTGCGCACGCCGCTGTGCCCCCCTCGCTCGACCTTTGCGGCCCCTGGCAATTCCAGCTTGATCCGTCCGATCAGGGCGTAGCGAACCAATGGTTCAGCCGCGACCTGCCTCAAAGGATCAATCTCCCCGGCTCCCTCCAAGAGCAAGGATTTGGCAACGATGTGGCCCTCGACACTCCGTGGGTCGGCGGCATCGTCGATCAATCGTACTTCAACTCACCCCGCTATGCCCCCTATCGCGAAGGCGGCAACATCAAGTATCCGTGCTGGCTTCAACCCGAGAAGTACTACGCCGGTGCTGCCTGGTACCAACGCCCGATCGACGTGCCGAATGAATGGGCGGGCAAGCGACTCGTTCTCTCCTTCGAACGAGCACATTGGGAGACAACCGTCTGGATCGACGACCGGGAAGTCGGTTCGTGCAACGCCCTCGCCGTTCCCCACGTCTACGAGCTCACCGAAGGTCTGACGTCCGGGCGGCACCGCCTCACGGTCCGGGTTGACAACCGCATGATCGTCAACGTCGGCCCCAACTCTCACAGTGTCAGCGACCATACTCAATCGAATTGGAACGGCCTGACCGGAAAGCTCGAACTGGCTGCCACCGATCCCGTCTGGATCGAAGACGTTCAGGTCTATCCCAACGTTCAAGACAAGACGGCAGGGGTTGTCGTCGAGATCGGCAATGTCACGGGCCGTAGCGTCGACGGCACGATCGAGATTTCTGCCGCTTGTGAAGAGCAGCAGGTGAAGCCAATCGCGATCGAATTTACTGCCGACGGGAAGACGACAGCGGAAACCGCCGAGCTGGCCATGGGCGACGATGTCCGGCTCTGGGACGAGTTCCGACCGGCCCTCTACCGACTCTCGACAAGGCTTGTCGCCGCCGGATTTCGCGACGAGCGAATCGTCACGTTTGGCATGCGAAACATCGCCACCAAAGGGACCCGTTTCGTCCTCAACGGGCGGCGAATTGCCCTGCGCGGCACGCTCGATTGTTGCATCTATCCGCTCACGGGGTATCCGCCCACCGACGTGGCCGCCTGGAAGCGGATCATCCGCATCTGCAAGGCCCACGGGCTGAACCACATCCGCTTCCACTCCTGGTGCCCGCCCGAGGCGGCCTTCGAGGCGGCCGATGAACTTGGATTCTACTACCAGGTCGAGTGCTCTTCCTGGGCCAACCAGGGGGCCTCGGTCGGCAACGGCGATCCGCTCGACGCCTGGCTCTATGCCGAGGCGGATCGAATTCTCAAATTCTACGGCAATCATCCCTCGCTGCTACTGATGACCTACGGCAACGAGCCCTCCGGACCGGATCGGGGCGGCAAGTACCTCGGTCCCTGGGTCACCCACTATCGCAACAAGGACCCCCGCCGCCTCTACACCTCGGCCGCCGGCTGGCCCATGATTCCCGAAAACCAGTACCACAACGTTCCCGGGCCGCGAATCCAGCAGTGGGGGCAAGGACTCGAAAGCCGCATCAACGCGTGTCCTCCGGAGACCGTCACCGACTACGCCGATTTCACAAGCCAATACACGGTGCCGGTCGTCTCCCACGAAATCGGTCAATGGTGCGTCTATCCCAACTTCGAAGAGATCGGGAAGTACACGGGCGTGCTCAAACCCAAGAACTTCGAGATATTCCGCGACTTTCTCAACCAGAACCACATGGGCGACCAGGCCCACGACTTCCTCATGGCCTCCGGCAAACTGCAGACGCTCTGCTACAAGGAAGAGATCGAATCGGCCTTGCGAACGCCCGGGTTCGGCGGTTTCCAGTTGCTCGATCTGCACGACTTTCCGGGCCAAGGCACCGCCCTGGTCGGCGTCCTCGATCCCTTCTGGGATTCGAAGCCCTACGTCTCGCCCGATGAGTTCTGCAGGTTCTGCGGCCCGACCGTTCCGCTGGCACGCCTCCCGAAGCGGGTCTTCACGACCAACGACACGCTCAACGCACACCTCGACGTCTACCACTACGGCCCCGACGACCTTGACCATGCGACCGTCACCTGGCAACTGGTTCGCACCGGCGGAGTTGCGGTTGCCGGCGGACGCCTGACGGCAAAGACGATTCCCACCGGCGGGTTGTCGCCCGTCGGCTCTGTGAAGGCCGATCTCCACACGCTGAAGAATCCGGAGCGGTTGCGGCTGGTCGTGGGAATCGAAGGAACGGATATCGAGAACGACTGGGATGTCTGGGTGTATCCGGCACAGGTTGCTTCGCGCGAGCCGGACAATGTGATCATTGCACGCGACCTCGACGAGAGGACCCTGTCGGTACTGAAATCGGGCGGGCGCGTGTTGCTCATGCTTCCTCCGGCCTCGGTTAGAGCTGAGTCGGTCCTCGGCTTCTCCTCCGTCTTCTGGAACACGGCTTGGACTCGCAACCAACCGCCCCACACCCTGGGCATCCTCTGCGATCCGGCTCACCCGGCTCTTGATGGTTTTCCCACCGAGTACCACACGAACTGGCAGTGGTGGGAACTGATTCACGGGGCTGCCGCCATGACGCTCGACGGTCTGCCTCCCGGCCTGCGTCCGATCGTTCAGCCCATCGATACCTGGTTCGAAGCACGACGACTGGGCCTGTTATTTGAGGCCCGGGTCGGCGGCGGCCGGTTGATGGTCTGCTCCATGGATCTGCAGAACGATCTTGAGTCCCGCCCTGTTGCCCGGCAATTGCGTCAGAGCCTCCTCGGCTACATGGGGAGCAAGGCGTTCGAGCCCGCGGTCGATGTGGAGGTCGAAACGATTCGGGCGTTGAGCAGACCCCTTTCACGACTACAGCAACTCGGTGTGACCGTTACGGCCGACGACTTCCAGCCCGGTTACCCGGTGGAGAATGCCATCGACGGGGATCCGAAGACGATCTGGCACACGACTTGGGGAGAGGATGCTGCCCGGTATCCGCACTCCATCGTGCTCGACCTGAAGACCTCCTGCCCCATTCTGGGTTTCACCTACCTGCCCCGCCAGGATCAGAGCAACGGTCGCATCGGCCAGTTCGAAATCCATGTCGGCAACGACGGGGAACATTGGGGAGAGCCCGTCGCGGCGGGAACGTGGACGGACGACCGGAATCTGAAGACGGTTCGGTTTGCCACTTCCCAGGACGCCCGCTACATCAAGCTTGAGGCGATCCAAGAGGTTGATAACCAGGTATTCGCTTCAGCAGCCGAGGTTGACGTGTTGTTCGATGAAAACCCATGAACCAAGTGCCGACGCGGGAATGCTCCTGGGAATAAGTTCTCCACTCCCCAAACCTCCAAGAATCGTGCATACTATAGGGCATGGGTTTTCGTTCACTGATCACAGGTATCTCAGGGTTTGTCGGCGGCTTTCTGGCGGAACACCTGGTCCAGTGCGGCGACCGCGTGCTGGGGACGTCGCCCGACGGCCGGTTGTTGCCGGATTCGGCGGAGTCGCTCCACCAGGGGATGCGCCCCCTGATCGCTTGGGATTTCGCCCAACCTGAAGGACTTGTCGAAGCGGCTCGTGCGACGATCGAGGACTTTGCGCCGGAAGTGATCTACCATCTGGCGGCGCTCAGCGTGCAGGACGACTGCGGCGAGACCGGGCCCACCCGGTTGGCCATGGCGATCAACGTGGACGGGACGCGGCAGGTGCTGGAACTGGCCGCTTCGTTGCCCGCTCGCCCTCGCGTGCTGTTCGTATCGACGGCCAAGGTCTATGCGCCGGTCGATCGCCAGCATCCGCACGTGTCGGAGGACTCATCCCTTGGTCCCACACGTCCGTACGGCATGACCAAGCTGGAGGCCGAAAGGGTTGTTTTGGAGGCCGTTGAGAAGACTGGCTGTGATGCAGTGATCGCCCGGGCCTTCCAACACACCGGGCCGCGACAGGTGCCGCGGTTGATGTTGCCTCAATGGGCTCGCCAAGTGGCCGCCGACGGTAATGACCCGATCGAGGTCCACACGCGCGACGCCTGGCTCGACTTGTGCGACGTCCGCGACGTGGCACGGGCCTATCGCCTGCTGGCCGAATTCGGGGAACCGGGCGGCATCTACAACGTGGGGACGGGACAGAACCGCTGCAGCGGCGACATTCTCCGGCAGCTTCTCGAAATCGCTGCCTGCGATCGGCCCGTCGTTGAGACTCGGCCGGGGCGGCGGCAGGAACCGATTGCCGATCCGGCGCGGTTGGTGGTCAGCACCGGATGGCAGCCGATCATTCCCCTCCGGCAGACAATCGCCGACACCCTGGCCTATTGGCGAGAGAGACTCTCTGGTTCCTCACAGGTGGCGAACGATTCCATCACGCCCGGCGGATAGCAGACGCATCCCACGGAAGTCATCACTTCTCCTCGGCAATAGCGAAGAGATGGCTGCGGGTCGAAATGTAGAGCGTGTTGCCGACTGCGACCGGCGAACTGTACACCGAGTTGCCTACGTTGAGCTCGTTCATGATTTCCAGCTCTTTGGCCAGCTTGAACACGACCACGTCGCCGTCCTCGTCGCCGATATAGATCTTGCCGTCGGCCAAGAGGGGGCCGCCCCACATGGTCGCCAGCATATCGTGCGTCCAGTAGACGCTTCCCGTTTTGGCGTCAAGGCAGTGCACCAACCCGGAGAAATCGCCAATGACGAGCAGACCGTCGCGGACGGCCGCGGAGCCGAGTCCGCGGTGCATGGTCTCTTCAAAAGAGAATTTGCCGTCGTCATCGACGTCCTCACCGCGATAGTGCCAGACGGCCGCCGAGTTCTCGTTGGGAACGATCTTCTCGCCCGCCGCTTCATCCCATGCGGCATACCGCCGCGGCGCCACCGGTTTGCCTTGAGCGTCGACCACCAGATGGCTGCTGACGTCGCCTCGCCGCGTGGGATCGATACACCACAGATCCCCCTGGCCCTCGCCTGATTCGGGGTCCTCGCCCGTGGTGATATAGACCAGCCCGCCGCTGATCATGGGCGTGGCAATGATGCTGTTTCGATCCCCCTGGCCGCCGCCTTCCCAAACGGTGTCCTTGGGATTGCAGTCGAACTTCCAGAGAAGTCTGGCTTTCTTGTCGTCGGTGCGCTCGGCCAGAAAACTATACAGCCAGCCGTCTCCGCCCGGAAAAATCGCCTGCGGCACGCCGCCCAGCACGGCGCAGGCGGGCGAGCCCCATTGCCCGTGCAGGATGTTCTGGCCGGGCGAGGCGTCGGCCCAGATCAGATTGCCCGTGGTCTTGTCCAGGGCGATGAAACTCGGGGCCTCGGGGGCAGGGATGGTCTCTTCGTCGCCGGCCACGCCGTTCGACGTTCCCACCAACAGCAGGTTGCCCGCCGCCGTTACCGAACAGCAAGCCATATTGTGCTGCCGGCTTCCCAGTTCGCCCATCATGTCGTAGATCCAGATGACGTCCGACTCGGACCGGTCCTGCGACACTTCCGACTGGCATGGGCCGTCGTTTTCACTGTCGTGGAAACCTTCCGTATCGAGACACACGACCTCGCCGCGGTTGGTCACGATCCACAACCGATCGCCTTCGACCATCGGCGAGCAGCAAATGCCCTGATCGGGCCAATCGACGTCGCGCCCCTCCTTGAGCTTCTCCGCCGAGTGCTGCCAGAGAAAAGAGCCGTCGGCGAGGTTGAATGCGAGCAAGCAGCCCAGATCCACCTCGGCCGGGTACCGTTTCACATACCCGGCGCCGTTGTTGGTGGCACAGAAGACTCTCCCGCCCGCGATCACCGGGCTGGCGTAGCTCTCGTTCCCCAATTTCGCCATCCAACGAATGTTCTCCGCCGTTTCGTTCTTCCATTCGCCGGTTCGGAAATCAAACTGGCCCACGTCCCAGGAATCGGGAAGTGTGCCGGTGTCGGGGGCGTTGTTCCGCTGAGACGTTCCTCCCCATTGCGGACAGTCGGGAGTCAAGTCGTCCGCTAGAATCTGCAAAACGCCCTCGGGATGCAGGACAATCGTTCCCGCAAATACCACAAATACGCAAGCAAGTTTTCTCACAGTCGAATTTCCGTTCTTCATGCGGTGGTCTATCAACAAGCAGGGTCCGTTAGCGTCTCACAGCCTTCCAGCCTGCGGGCTTCTATTCGACAAGCACCTCGTCCTCGGGATCGAATTTGGGCACGACCATGATGAGGACTGTCATTCGGCCGACGGCCCGGTGGGCGACGCCGGGCGGAATCAGGATGCACGTCCCTTGGCGAACCGGGACCCTCCGTCCGTCGAGTTCCATCGCTGCATTGTCTTCACTTTCGAGGATGTAGTACGTCTCGGTGAGCCGGCGATGGAAATGGAGCTTGGCGTCGGCCGTGATTTCGGTTCGGTGGACAGTTCCGGGGGACTCGGCAACGTCGGCAAAGGCACGGCGGGCCGTCCCGCAGGGGCACGTAACGCCCTTGACATCGTCGAAATGGATCACGCGATAACGTGTTTCGCCGGCAGACATCGGTTTCCTTCGCCCTGCATACGCCGTGAACTGAACTACAACCGATCATAGCCTCCAGCGGACGGTGCGGCAAACAGGAGGCTCGCTCGGGCAGGGGAACTGCAAAGTAGCAGGCACGCTCCGCCGTGCCGTCCGAAGAACTGCCGGAAATTCCGATCTCTTGCCAGCGGCGCTCGGAGAGTGCCTGCTACTTCTCTTGCCACAAGAGGACTTTGCTGTTCTCCTGCTCAGTCGGGGCTCGGAACAAGAAAAACAACGGGCCGGGCCCTCGAGGGACCCGGCCCCATTCCACGTGACCAAACGCTACGGTAACAACCGACTATCGAAACCGGCTCGGATCGCCTCGTTCCTCCAAAGAGCCTCTCCGCGCGGAGAGGCTCAACGAGGCGCCGGTTGTGCCGGATGTTCAGCAGCCGCAATTGGGCGCCGGTGCTGGACAGTAGCTTCGGGCGGGGCGTACGCAACAACGCGGACGCGTCGGGCAGCAGGGCACCTGCACGGTCTTCTGGACCATCTTGCACACGCGAACCTGGACTTGCTTCTGGACCCGGTGCGGCACCTGGACTCGGTACGTCACCACTCTCTGTTCGGGGACGCAATTGACCACGCACACCTGGCGTGTGACGGTCTTCTGCTGCGGCACGCACACGGTGAACTGCACTTCCCGCGTTCTCGCTTCTTTCACGTACTCGCACACCTTGACCGTGCGGGTCCGCGTCTCCGGCTTGCACACGGTGACCGTATACTCGTACGGCTCTTCGACGAGGACCGGCCTGCAGCAGGTCACTTCGATCTCTTCCTGGACGATGTTGGGCACCCACACCCGCTTCGTGCAGGTCACGGTGTTGCAGCAACTGCTGCCGCCGCATCCCGATCCGCAGCCTGTGTCGCAAGTCGCCGGGGCGCAGCAACTACGCCGGGCCCGGCAGCGACGGTAGCTCTTCGAGGTGCACGGAACCTCCACCACCTGCTCTTCCCATTGGCCCTTGTCCTTACACACGGTACGCTTCTCGGTGACCTGTTCCATCTTGCACACCTTGCGAGTGCACTGGCGGGTCTCTTGGTGAGGTACCATGACCGTGTAGGTCTGCTCAACGTCCTTCCACACGGGCGTGCATACGGTGTAATGGCAGGTCTTGGTCTGCGTCTGGGGCACCATCACGGTGCACTGGGTCTGGATGGTCTTCATCTCGGGGACACGTCGGTAAACCGTGCACGTCCTCTGACGCTCCTCAAGGGTGCACTCGATCACGTCGACGGTGCGAGTTTCCATGACCCACGTCGGAACGCAAATCGTCTTCGTGACGTAGGTCGGCCCACACGTGGCGGGCGCACAGGTGGCCGGCGCACAAGTGGCCGGTGCACAGGTCGCCGGCGCACAGGTGGCTGGACGACAGGTGGCCGGACGACAGGTCGATCCGCATTGGCCGGCCCAGGCCGCTCCAGCCGTCACCAATGATAGGAGCAGAGCAAAGGTGAGCGAAAACATGCGAGACATTGGTGGGTCCTCCTTGGATCCGTTGGGAAGAACTGAAACGTCAATCGGCAATGCGGACAAATAAGACTTCCAGCTCGATCCTCCAGGAAAGGCCGGGTGCGCAGCAAAATCGCGAGAATAAGCCAGCTCAGTTCGCTTGCTCCATCTCTTCTCACGTTTCTCCTCGCCCACCCTAGCAAGTGGGCGTTGCCCTGCCACCGAAGATCGAACTGTCAGCTTCTTCTTGCCCTCTTACCTAACCCGTTCATTTTCTCCCTGCCCGGGCCAAAATCAACACCCCCGCATGAGGGTTCTGTGAAATATTCCAGCAGAATCGCGAATCAGAACAAGCGTGAGAATAGCGTTGCGAGAACGCCGAGAAGGCTACGCGATCGAGTTGCTACCACTCGATCGTCACCACGCCGGTCGTGATTCCGGCGCCGACCGAACAGAGGATCAGCTTGTCGCCCGGTTGAATCCGGTCTTGCATCTCCGCCAGCGCAATCGGAATGCTGGCACTGGAGGTATTGCCGACACGATCGACGTTGACGAAGACGCGATCGAAGGGAACGCCGCAGCGTTTGGCCGCCGCCCTGAGAATCCTGGCGTTGGCTTGATGGGGCACAACCCAGCGGACGTCGTCGAGGTTCCAGCCGCTGGCAGCCGCCGCATCGCGGATCAGGCGAGCAAACGCCCCGGCCGCGAAGCGAAACAGCGCCTGGCCGTCCATCCGGACCCAGGGATCGAATCCCTCCTGGCCGTTGGGAACAGAATAGCCGGGTTGCTCACGGCGAGCCAACAGGAGCCCGCTCGAATCGGCGCCGATCAGTGTATGCCGAAGTTCGTGGCCCGTGTTTCCGGCGGAAATGACTGCCGCACCCGCTCCGTCGCCAAAGAGAAAACAGGTGGTGTAGTCGGAAGGATCAACGATTTGCGATTGGACGTCCACGCCGACAGCCAGGACGTTCCGGGCCATGCCGGCCGCAATCATCGCGCGAGCCATCGACAGCGCGTAAAGCCAGCCGGAACAAGCGGCATTCAGATCGAACGCCGGGACCGGACGCAAACCCAGCCGCTGTTGAAGGATACAGGCTGTCGAAGGGGTCGCCATGTCGGGCGTCCACGTGGCCAGGATCAGTGCGTCGATATCTTCGGGGTTGACTCCCGCGTCGAGCATCGCTTCCATCGACGCTCCGTATGCCAGGTCGGAGGGCTTCTCGTCGGCAGCCACCCAATGCCGCTGCATCACTCCGGTGACTTGCTGGATGTAGTCTGCGGAAAGATCGGGGAAGCCCTGGATGAGTTCCGCGTTGGAGACGATCCGAGCGGGCAGGCACGCACCAAGGCCGATGATCGAACAGACCGATGCCCCCGCAAGCGGCACAGGGGTGGGAGCCGCGTCCTCAAGGGTTCCGATTCCTCCATGATCTGCCGCTATCGGGGCCGGCGGAATCCAGTCACGCATCGCGGGATCCGACGTCTCGATTTCAACGACAGGGACCTCGTACGATACGATTTCCGCGGCGCCGTGCAGAATCCTGACAACGACGCCGTCACAAGGGGCCTCGAAGTCAAAAACCGATTTGGCGCTATCCACCTGGGCGAGGACCTGCCCCCGACGAAAGGTGTCCCCGGGCGCGACTTGCCACTTCACAATGGTAGCCTCGGTTTCAGCAGCGCCCTGGGCCGGAAGCGGCAACAGAATATGGAAAGCATCAGCGGGCATTAACTTGGCTCGAATCAGAAGGAAATCGCTTGATCAACTCGGTTGCGCCGGCGTCAAACGGACGCCCACAGCCAATGCTTCCCGTCAATGACCACGACCGGGGAAGCACCATGACATTGCCCGAGGGTCTCCCGCGAGACAGAGCATCGGAACAACGCATTCTAGTGCATAGCTCGCTTTCCGTCACCCGATGCGTTCTGGCGACATGCCTGTTCGATGACAAGAGCAATACGTTCCCAGGCAGGTCGCGTGTACCCCTCCAACTCGGGGGCAAATGGTATCGGCAGATCGGGGGATGAGATGAGTTGAGGCGGGGTCTTCAGGGCGTCGTGGCATCCACGAGCGACCAGGGAAATGATGCGGTTGCCGAGTCCCTGGGTTTCGCCGCTCTCCTGGACGACGAGGAGACGTCCCGTCTTCTTTACCGAACTGACGATCGGCGCGATATCCAAGGGGTGAAGCACGAAAGGATTGATGATTTCAACGCTTCGTCGCGTCTGATCGGCTGCTCGCAGGCACTCGTGGACCATGGCTCCGTAAGCCACTACGGTGAGTTCGTTCCCATTGCGGTAGGTTCGGCTGCGCCAGACGCGGGCCAGGTCTCCGTCAAAATCGATGTCGCCGCTCTTGCTCCAATAGAGGAGTTTGTGCTCGAGCACGAGGCATGGGTTCGGGTCGTGATACCCGGCAACCAGGGCCTCGAACGTCTCCTGAGCCGTCGCCGGATAGAGCAACTTCAGGCCGGGAAATCGCGACCAGAGTCCTTCAAACTCGCCCGAATGAAAGGCGCCCATGGTTAACCCGCCACCGCACGGAAGCCGCAACAGCAGGGGTGCCGGTTGGCCCGATCGGAAGAACCACGTGCCGCTGTTCAGGCCGACCTGGGTGCAGGCTTCGGTGGAGAAATCGGAGAACTGGAACTCGTAGATGGGACGAACGCCCACCTGGCTGGCTCCCAGGCAGAACCCGATCCCGGCCGATTCGCAAATGGGCATGTCGATCACCCGATCCGGCCCGTGCCGGTCGATCAAGCCTTTGCACGTCTTGAAGGCCGAGCCGTACACTCCAATATCGAGTCCGAGCAACACGGCCCGCCGATCCTGTTCGAGCAGGTAGTCCAAGGCGCGATTGACCGCATCCCCATTCTTGACGCGCTTGGCCTGGCAGGCCGGGACCCGTATTGCTCCACCCTTGGCATACGCGCTCATCGGATGGGTCGTGGGAGAAGGCCGTCCCACCGCGAGCGCACGTTTTACCGCTGCCTCGATGATCTCATCGACGCCGCTCTCGATGGCTGCGATTGCCGACTCGTCCAACCCGCAGACATCGGCCAATTCGCTGCGAGTTCGGGGCAACGGGTCGCGGCGTTTCCAGATCTCCAACTGCTTTGGATCGACATAGCCGGCTTTGTCGTATGCCGCGTGTCCTTGCAGGCGCAGCGTGTCGCACTCGATGATCCTCGGAGCCGAGTCGTCCGCCATTTCTTCCAGGCAATCGTAGATCGTCGAATAGACCAGCCAGGGGTCTGTGCCGTCGATCGTCTTGCCTTCGATGGCGTAGCCAGCGGCCCGGTCCGACAGACGGGCACAGCGAAACTGCGCGCGCGTGGGCGTCGAAAACGCGTAGTGATTGTTCTCGATCACGAAGATCACCGGCACCCCCAACACGGAGGCCAGATTGATCGATTCGTGAAACTCTCCGGTGCTCGTACCGCCGTCGCCGACCACCGTCAGGCCAAACACCGACTCACCGGATCGGCGGGCGGCCCAGGTCCCGCCCACCACGAGGCTCAGCATCTTTCCCAGATGGCTGATCATCGGAAAGCGGCGCATCGCGGCGTCGCCGTGGTGGCAATTGCCCTCCCGAGCGTGCGTGGGGCTTTCCGCGTTGGCGAAGTACTGGCAGAACAGATCGTAGGGTTCAGCCCCAAGGATCAGATGCGACGCCAGGTCGCGATGCATTACCGAAACCACGTCCTGCCCGCTACGGAGCGGCATCGTCATCCCGACCGAGGTTGCCTCGTTGCCAATTCCGGTCGTTACCGTCCCCTTGGCATACCCCTTCTGGAAAAGCTCGAAAAGCCGTTCGTCCATCCGGCGGGAATAGTACATCCACCGATAGGCCACGGGGTAGAAAGCTTCTCGATCCAGCCGGTTCGGATACCGTCCGTCGGTGAGTGCCGTGATGGCATGCGTCCGAGCCACGGCCACCGCTCCCTCCCCCTCGGAGGGCCTTGACGAACCTTGGCTGGGTCCGAACGAGGCCATGGACTTGTTTGAGAACTGACGAGTCGTTTGATTGGAAGCCACTTCTTATGCCTTCTTTTTCAGTCGTCGGTATCCCCGTCAGAGAGTACGAGAACCTTGCGGAAGTCCCAAGATTGAACGATCTCGTCGCACTTCCACACGGCCTGATCCTGCTGACGGTCTGCTATCCTTTCCGCCCGGCAATCCTTGCCGGTTGGCGAACGAGCACACTCCCCGTAGCAAGGGAGATGAGACGCAGTTCCACGATTGTACGCATCTGTTCAATCGGTGTCACGACCAACCGCAGAACTCCCCTTCTAGGGGAGACATGCTTCCGAGTCTCCCTGATTTCCCACTTCACTGCGTGGAACACTCGCTGCGCAAACCGTGCCCAAACATGTTCGGCGAAATCAGGAATGGCCGTATAACTTCTGACTATCGGAGTATTTTTGCCAGCTTCGCCCGTCAATTCCAGGACCACCAATAACAAACCTGCGGTCTTTGTTGGAATGGGAAATTTGCACAATTCAGGAAATTTGAAACCCGGTTCTGTGCCTGCCGACGGTGTCCCTGGCGTATACGCTGATGGTCGACCGACCCGTTTACAATGTGCGTGCGAGTCTGTCTGCTGAAGTGCTCGTCCGGCCGACTCACACCAGGAATTGCGTATGGCTCTGCTCCAACTTCGCAACGTCAACCATCAATTCAACGGTCCCCACCTGCTGGACGGGGTGGACCTTACCGTCGATCGCGGTGAGCGGATCAGCCTGATCGGCCGAAATGGAGAAGGGAAGACCACGCTGATGCGGATCCTCGACGGCCAGCTCTCCGCCGACAGCGGAGAGGTCAGCCGCGGGCAAGGAGTCACCACCGCCCTGGTAGATCAGCAGGTCCCGGATGATTTGGCCGGAACGATCTACGATCTCGTTGCCGAGGGACTGGCCGAGCAGGGCCAATTTCTGACGGAGTTTCACCAGATCAGTGCCCAACTGGCCACAAAGGACGATCCAGCGCTCCACGCCCGGCTCGACAGGATCGGCCACGAGTTGGAACTGTCGGACGGCTGGCGAATCCAGCAGCAGGTGGAAGCGGTCCTGTCGCGGATGCAGCTCGACGCCGACGTCGAAGTCTCCACCCTCTCGGCCGGTATGAAACGGCGCGTCCTGCTCGCCCAGGCCCTGGTTCGAGATCCCGACGTGTTGCTTCTCGACGAACCCACGAACCACCTCGACATCGAAACCATCGAGTGGCTGGAGGAGTTCCTTCTTAAGCAGGTGGAGACCCTGATTTTCGTGACGCATGATCGGCGGTTCCTCCGCCGCCTGGCCACGCGAATTCTGGACCTCGACCGCGGAAAGCTCACGTCATGGCAATGCGATTACGACACGTACGTCGAGCGGAAGGAAGCGGCCCTGAAGGCCGAGGCGGACCAACGGGCTCTGTTCGACAAGAAGCTGGCCCAGGAAGAGAAGTGGATCCGTACGGGAATCATGGCGCGGCGGACCCGCAACGAAGGCCGAGTGCGCCGATTGATCGACATGCGCCGCCAGCACAGCGATCGCCGCGAGCGGATAGGCACTGCCAGGATGCAGGTTCAGGAAGCGGAACGCTCCGGCCGGCTCGTTGCCCAACTCAAGAACGTGTCGTTCGCCTACGGGGATCGTCCGATCGTGCGCCAGCTTTCGACGCTCGTTATGCGCGGCGATCGGATCGGCATCATCGGCCCCAACGGGATCGGCAAGACGACCTTGCTCCGCGTCATCCTGGGCGAACTTGCGCCGACCGACGGCACGGTGCGGCACGGAACGAAACTCCAGATCGCCTACTTCGACCAACTGCACGCGCAACTCGACCTGGAGCAGTCGGTGGTCGAAAACCTGGCCGACGGCAGCGATCATGTCCTGGTCGGCGGAAAGAAGAAACACGTCTACGGTTACCTGGAGGATTTCCTGTTCACACCCGACCGGGCCAAGAGTCCCGTCAAGCAGCTTTCAGGCGGCGAGCGGAACCGGCTGTTGCTGGCCCGGCTGTTCGCCAAGCCGGCCAATGTGCTCGTGATGGACGAACCGACGAACGACCTCGACGCCGAAACGCTCGACCTGCTCGAAGAGATCCTGCTCGACTACTCGGGAACCGTGCTGCTGGTGAGCCACGACCGCGAGTTTCTCAATAACGTGGTGACCAGCACACTGGTCTGCGAAGGCGAGGGCCGGGTTCACGAATACGCGGGCGGCTACGACGACTGGCTCGCCCAGCGGGCGGCGGTCCCCACACCCGAGGAGCCTCGCAGGCCAGCGAAACCCAAGCAGGAAAAGCCTCACAAGCACAATGAAACTCGCCGGCTCACCTACGGTGAGAGGCTCGAACTGGAGAAACTGCCCGAGGAGATCGAACGGCTGGAAACCGAGCAGCAGCGGCTCCACGACATGATGGGCATCCCCGGGTTCTACCAACAAGAGCGTGCCGAAATCGTCAAGAGGGCCGACGAACTGAGGGCCGCGGAGCAGAAACTGGCCGAGGTCTACGCACGGTGGGAAGAACTTGAGAGCCGGGAGGGGTAGGAGGGCGTGCGGAGCTTTGCCCTGCACCGCAGATTCGTTTATGATTTCGGCAAATAGCCGGGGCGTGCGTTCCGATAATTGAGCCCTCTCCCACAAATTCACGGCGTTTTGCAGAACCACGGTTTGCACGAAAGTAACTTCCATGAAGTACCGCCCTTTCGGAAACAGCGGCTGGAACGTCTCGGAAATCGGCTTTGGCGCCTGGGCTTTGGGCGGGCAATGGGGCGGACAGGACGACGCCGACTCGGAGGCCGCTCTCCACAAGGCAATCGACCTCGGTGTGAATTTCATCGATACGGCCCAAGGCTACGGCGACGGCCGGAGCGAACGGGTGATTGCCAAGGTGCTCAAGGAGCGGTCTGAACAGGTCTATGTGGCGACGAAAACGCCCCCTGCCACGGGCCCCTGGCCTCCCAGCCCCTACTGCAAGGCGGAACAGCGCTATTCAGAGGGTTACCTGCGGGCGAATCTGGAGGAGCGGCTGACCAATCTGGGGACGGATTGCATCGACCTGCTCCAACTCCATACCTGGACGCGAGCCTGGAACCGCGACCCCGTGCCGTTGGAAATCCTGGCCCGGCTTCGGGACGAAGGCAAACTGCGGCTTATCGGACTCTCGACTCCGGAGCATGACCAGAACTGCGTCGTCGACCTCATGCGTCGCGGGCTGGTCGACGTGGTACAGGTCATCTACAACCTCTTCGAACAGGAACCGGCGGCCGAACTGTTGCCTGTTGCCGCCGAGACCGGCACGGGGATCATCGTCCGCGTCGCGTTCGACGAGGGGGCGCTGACGGGTAAGTACGGCAAGGGGCATCAGTTTCCTCCCGACGACTTCCGCAGCCGCTACTTCGCCGGCGACCGGCTGGATCGGGCCGTCGATCGAGTGGAAGAGGTCCGTCGCGACGTGGCCGAAGCCGGTCTGGCCGACTCGCATACTCTGGCCGACGTGGCCATCAAGTTCGTGCTGGCCCACCCGGCCGTGAGTACGGTCATCCCCGGAATCCGCAATGTCGAGCAGGCCCAATGGAATGCCGGTGCCTGTGAGAAACCTGATCTGTCCGAGTCCCTGCTGGAGCGACTCCGGCGGCACAATTGGCTTCGGGCCTTCTGGTACTCGGGAAAATGAAGGGCTGTCATGGATTCGACGCCATCGAAACGATCACGACGCCGTAGCACGAAGAAGTCGCCGGGCTTTGACTTCACCGAGCGGATGCGTCTGCTGTGCCACGACATGACGCGGCGGGTTCCGGAACTGTCCCACATCGATTTCCATCGCGTGGCCGTCAGTTTCTGCCAGACCCGCAAATCGGTGAAGCACGGGATGTACGCCTCGCTGACCCCCATGCGTTTCCCCGGCGGAGAGCTGTCCGTCGTCCGCGGCGGGCGAAACTGGGGGATTCAGCGTCTGCAGGACAACGTCGGCCGCGAGATGCTCTACATCCTCAGTTTCTATCTCCCGCGGTTTCTGGATCTCGAGTTTCGCGAGAAGCTGACGACCATCGTCCACGAACTGTGGCATATCAGCCCCCGCTTCAACGGCGACGTGCGGCGTTTCCGTGGACGCTGCTATGCCCATAGCGGGTCTCAGAAGAGCTTCGACGCCGTTGCGGAACGGCTGGCCGATGATTGGCTGTCGAGAAAGCCGCCGGCCGAACTTTACGACTTCCTTCATCACGGCTATCGAAAACTGAGCGAACTGCACGGTGCCGTCTACGGCACGAAGATCCCGGCGCCCAAGCTGTATCCGATTCTGAAGAGTGAAGCAGTCCGACGAGAAGGCCATCTCGGTCATTGACCGTTGCTAGAGTCATTGATCTGCCTGAATTGCCCAGCTTTGCTTGTTTGCCGCAAGGTCCGCATTGACACGCCGGGCAGTGGTTTGTACTCTTCGCGCCTCCGAATGGGCATGCGGACGAAAAGGGACTTACGTCCGCTCGCCAGACCACGGTTTCGGAACAGGGCTTCATGTTTTCTCCTGGGAAGATCGCGCAACATCTGATTCTCTGTGCGCTGGCGGTTGGGATGGGCTGTACGCCGATTCGTCCCGAAACCGACCGTTCGCCGCTCAGGGCTGCGCAGATGTCGCCCGACAGTGTCACCCTCGATGTGTTCTTCGTTCGATGTCCCTTTGGCGACGAATCAGTCAACCAGGAACTCTGGCGGGAGGTTGACGAGCAGCAATTCCCCGTCGAGACTCGGCGTCGCCTGGCCGCCAACGGTCTCCGCGTCGGGGTGATTTCCGGGCAGGTGCCGATCGCTCTGTCGCAGCTCCTCGAGTTGAAGCAGAAGTCAACTCCGATCGGCGGTCCTCAGACAACGCCGCTGGCCGAAATTGGTTCGGAAGAGGGGCCGATGTGGAGCCATCAGCAACTCCGGGCCGGAAAGCGGAGTGAGATCAACACTTCGATCATCTACCCCGAATTGCCCGTGCTGCTGTCCGGCCCCGACGGGGTCTCGGGCGAAACCTACAAGCTGGCACAAGGCGTTATGGCCGTTCGTGCCGTACCGGAAAAAGACGGACGTGTGACACTTGAAGTCGTTCCGGAACTGCATCACGACGAGCACCAACGCAACATCACCGGTAGCCAGGGCGCCTGGCGAATCGATAATTCTCGACCGCGTCTGGTGTTCGACGACATGGCCGTCTCGGCCTGTTTGGCGCCGGGTAACATGATCGTGCTGAGTTGCCTGCCCGACCGGCTGGGCACTCTCGGGTATCACTTTCTCACGACCGACTCGTCGGGTTCTCTGGAGCAGAAGCTGCTCGTCATTCGGTTAGCACAAACCCAGCACGACGAACTGTTCGAACCGACGCCAATTCCTCTCGACCATGTGCCATGAGGGCGAAGTGGGCGACATCTGCCGGATGTCGCCGCGGCCGAGCGGTGGCCGAGACTCGTACCCCGCGCCGGTAGCTCACATGGGTCTCACCGCCTTAGAATTCGCCCGGCGATCCTGAGTGTGGCTCGCAGGCCGGCCAGCCGCGTGCCGATTCCTCTTCCGTACAGCCCGATGAGCAGGCCGCGGATGCCTTCGTAGAGTTCGGGGCTGTAGGGGTGCCACCAGAGATTCCTGGACAATCCACCGAGCAAATCGCCGACGATGCATTGAGGCTGGGTCATTTCGTCGAAGCCGATCCGCCCGTGGGTGCGCCCTATCCCTGAGAGCTTGAATCCGCCCCAGGGAGTCTCGGGCAGACCGTGGCTCATCAGGTGATCGTTGATGGTGACGACGCCCGCCTGCAACCGGCGTGCAAGTGCCATGGCCCGGCGGCGATTACGCGACCACACCGAGGCCGTCAGACCCAGGTCGCTGTCGTTGGCGAGCCGGACGGCGGTTTCCATATCGTCAACCTTCATGACGGCCACGACGGGGCCAAACGTCTCCTCCTTCATGACGGCCATGGAGTGATCGACGTCGGTGAGCACCACGACGGGAAGGAAACAGCCCCGGCCGTCGCCCTGAGGGTCTGCCTGGGCGAACAAGGTCGCGCCGCGCTGGAGTGCGTCGTCGATATGTCGACGGACGGTCTCCATCTGATTCGCCGTCGTCATGGCCCCGACGTCGACCCGGTAATCCGAATCGGGGCCGATTCGCAGTTGGCGCACTTTTTCGGCCAGCTTGTCGAGAAACGGCCGGTAGACGTCAGCATGGACGTAGATCCGTTCTACGGCCGCGCAAGACTGTCCGGCATTGGAAAAACCGCCCCAGACAGCCCCGCCCGCGGCTCGTTCCAAGTCGGCATCGGGGCATACGAGCATCGGGTCGTTGCCGCCGAGTTCGAGACAGAGGGGGGTGAGCGTCTTGGCCGCCTTGCCCATCAGTTCCTTGCCGACGGCGACCGAACCGGTGAAGAACAGTTTGTCGACGCCGGCCTCGAGAAGTGCGTCGCCCGCGGCGCGACCCGGCAAGTTAACATAGGCAAATAGTCCTGGCGGAAGTCCGGCGGCAGTGAAAACCCGTTCCAGGGCCCGGCCTACCATCTGGGTCTGGGAGGCCACCTTGAGAACGACCCCGTTACCCGCCAAGAGGGCCATGACAACTTCGGAAAACGGAATTCCAAAGGGGTAATTCCAGGGCGAAATGACGGCCACAACTCCCCAGGGAACCCGGTGAATCTGGGATGACTTGTTGGCAAACAGCAGGTGGCCCGGCCAGAGGCGTTTTGGGCGGAGCAGTCGCCGGGCCTGGCGGGCATAATATCCGGCGGCCAGGGCGGCTGGGAGAATCTCGGTGGCCAGGGCGTCGAAACGGACCTTGCCGTTGTCGCGCGAGACTGTCTCCGCCAGTTCGTCGACGTGCTCAACCAGGTAACCGCGTACCCGGCGGATCGCCCGTGCTCGTGTCGTTACCGAGAAGCCGGCCCACTTGGCCTGCGCCGCTCGAGCGTTCAACACGGCCAGCCGTACGTCCTCCATGGTGTTCAACGGCGACCGTCCCAGAATCTCGCCTGTTGCCGGATTTGTGCACTCCGTGAATTCTTGGCTCATCAGGTTTCCCATCCAAGCGGTGGTCCAGGTGCCCCGCCGTGGTCGGTACACTGGAATCCAGCAGCCGGGCCCTTCTACGCAGTTTTCTTCGCGGCGACTCGATTTCGCAACTCGTCCGACATCGGCATGCCGGTGACAGCGGGATTGTGTCGCAGGACGCCGAGAAGCTGGTCGAGCTGATCGGCCGGTCCTGACGAGACGTCCAGGAAGACCCACTTCCGACCGCCAAACTCGCATCCTCCCCCCATGGCACTCCCCAGGTACTCCTGTCGAATGCGGTACCCGGCACGTTGGGCCAAGGCGATGGCCTCCCTGACCAATTCAACCGTGTGCATCCCAGCTTCTCCAACTCGCCAGCGTCCCTGACTAGCATGATCTCCCCACAACCGGAAGAGTCGTCCGCCTCTTTCCCGAAAGCTCTAACTGATAGAGTTTTCGTCCCGGTGCCCTTATCGAAGAATCTCTTGGAAGGAGATGTGTGGATTATACCGGCTTGGGTTACAGATGCCGAGGTCGCTTCGACGATACGACAGTAGGGAAGCTAAATCATTGACTGGTCTTGAGTTAAGACGCGAGCCTTTGGCAAAACACAGAGAAATCGAGCAACGCGGTAAGCCAGTGAGCCTGGCCTTGCTTGTGAAACTCTAACGGCCAAGTGATTCAGCCGAGCCGGTCAGACGGACGCGGACGAGCCTATTGGAGGAGGCACATCCGGCTGCCTGCTTGGCGGCAGAAGCGTCGGAACCGCACGCTCAGGACGGACGAGAAACGACCGTCCTCCGAATCGGCCGGCGCGGCAGACTTTCCCGACCCGACCCGCAGCGAGACCCGCCAACCTAGAAATGTGGGAGCACCAGAAGCCATGGCCCCGAATAGCGAGAGCCTTCCGCTCGAAAAGCAAGTTGAGATCCTCAAGCAGCAATTGGCCCAGGCCCAGAACCTCACCGCACTGGGCGAGTTGGTCAGCACCACGACCCACGAATTCAACAACGTACTGATGACGATCATCAACTACGCCAAGTACGGATTGCGCCACCAGGACAAGGCGTCGCGGGAAAAAGCGTTTGAAAAAATCCTGGCAGCCGGCAACCGGGCCGCAAAAATCACCAACGGCGTCCTCGGCGTCGCTCGCAACCGCTCGGCCGGACAGGATGCCGCCGACCTGGCCAAGGTCGTGCAAGACACGCTCATCCTGCTCGAAAGGGAGATGAACAAGTACCGCATCAAGGTCGAGACTCATTACGGCAATGTGCCGGAAGCCTACGTCAATGCCAACCAGATCCAGCAAGTCCTGCTCAACCTGCTGATCAACGCCCGGCAGGCCATGCCCGGCGGCGGACGGTTGGCGATCAAGCTCTCCTACGACCAGGCCACCGACATGGTCGAGCTGATGGTTCGCGATTTCGGCAGCGGCATTCCCGCCGATCGCTTGCCGCACATTTTCGATCGCTTTTACTCGACCAAGAGCGGCCCCGATGCCAGCGGCAAAGGCGGCACCGGACTGGGCCTCTCGATGTGCCGCGACATCATCGAAGCCCACCACGGACGAATCCGCGTTGACAGCACGCCCGGCGTCGGCACCGCCTTCACCCTCAAACTTCCTACCGTCACAAAGGCTGCTCCTCCCCGCGCGGTCCCGCGCGCACCCGCCGTCCTGCCCACCATCCCGATCTCTGGTACGCACGCGCCCTCGTGTTCTGTCAAACCTTAAAGTTCGGGTTGCGGATCATTGGATTCCACGCTTCAGCCTGTAAAAGACAGCCTAAAGGCTGGACTCCAGCCGATGGCCAACCCGAAAACCAAGGTTTGACTGAGCACTAGTACCACTGATACGCGTAATCGTGAAACCTCGCCAAGGCCGCCCGGCGCTGCTGAACGTCCGCGTACTTGGACCACTTCGACTGGTGCTCGTCGAGCAGTTCGAGCAAGACTCGCTCCGCACCTTGATACGTCGTCCAACCCTTCTGCTCGTTGGCCCTGGCATTTCGCCGGGCTTCGTCGCGGCGGTCGGCCAGCATGGCCAGGATTCCCTCGCGGACGATTTCGTCCGGACACTCCGCCAGCGGCAAAAGAACGGGGACTCCCTCGGCGCTGATCGGGTGAACGCTGATCTGAACCGACGGGGCCGAGTCGCCCGACATGATCCGCCGCACGTTGTAGCGATGCACGAGCGCGTCGACCGGGGTCAGGGCGAACAGATAGACGCAGAGCGCCAGTGCCAGCAGATGATGGCGAAGAAGCCAGGCGAAACTGCGGTTCTGAACGATCTTCCACACGACCAGGCCAAAACCGACCACGACGCACGTCATTCCGAAGAACCCCACCGTGCGCATCCAGGTCATGCCGTTGAAATGGATGTAGATCAGCATCCGGTGGTAAACCGCCGCGGCCAGCAGCAGGTTTTCGAACGACCACAGCCAGGCCATTCGTCGTAGCCGCGGCAAGCGAGCGTCTCGCAGCACGGTTCCGCGAAAGATCAGGGAAAGCACGACCGTTGCCAACGCCAGGGCGACGGTCAGCCAGGCGGCGCCCTCGTGCGCATAGCCCGAATAATAGAAACCGGTTGGAAACTCGCGGAACCACAAGGTCCGGAACTCGAAGACCAGATAGACGGCAAACAGCCCGATCACGGTCAACAGCGTGTTGCGGAAGGGAACGTACAGCGGTGCGTCCGCCGCCCCGGCCGGCTCGTCTGTCGGACGTTCGATACTCGCCGCCAGCTTCGCCAGCATCGGCCCTGCCACCGGCCGCAACAACCCGATCGTCAACCAGAATACGGCGGCCCAGAACAGGGCCTCCTGCCAATCGGGAACGAGATCGTAGATCCACTGGCGCAGAGACGTCGCCAGCGACCGGAGCGACTCGTTGACCCATGCGAGCAGATCCGGGTTGGCCACGATGAAGATCGTGCCAAAGGCGAGAAGGGCGACCAGGGGCAGACCGTAGTTCAGCCAGGAACTTGGCCCCCTGATGGGACTCAATCGATCGGCGGTCCGCCTGTAGGTGGCCAACCCCTCGTAACCGGCCAGAAAGGTCTGGGAAGCGTAGATGATCAGTTCGAGTACGAAAGGGCGCATCCCCGCCATGGCCATGGAGAAGGCAGCCAGCACAAACAGCCCGCAGCCAATCTGAAGTCCCGAGCCGCACCAGACTAGCCGTCCCGCCAGGACCAGCAGCATCAGGCCCGTGATCAGCAGCCATCCGGAAAGAACTCGCCGGGGGGAACCGAACAGGAGCAGCACCGGCGACAACGCAAAGAACAGCGCGTAGCCCGCATAACCGTCGCTGCGATAGATCGCCAGGTCGGCCAGAACGACCATCAGCAGAACGGCAAGGAGTTCGCGCCACGTGACAGAGAGTTCGTCTGCGGGCAGCTTCTCTTTGGGCGGTTCCGCGCCAGATGGCGGTGGTGGAGACGGAAAGGGCGATTGGTATCGTTCCCCTGTCGCCGCCGGTTCGTTGGCGTCCGCCACGATCTCGGCCTGCACCGCCTGGTTTTCAGACGTAACGTCACCCTGGTCTGTCCCGTCGCCCACCGCAACACCTCCTGTTGACCGGATCACGCGTCAAACTGAGTGGCCTACGCTCCCCGGTACCCAGGGTTCTACGGTTGCCCACGCATTCTGCGCCGGCCCATCGGCTCCCTCGGCGGAACACACAACCTTGCCACTACGGAAACACTTTACTTTGTGACGCAAAGTAGTTTATCGAACCTGGATCGACCTGTCAATCAAGAATTCCCCGAATGCCACGGAATCCGCCCTTCGGAAGCACATCCGAGGTTGCGAATAGGGAGCGACTTCACCCTTTCAACTGCGGATATGCAGCGTCGGCCCCTACTTATCCACGAAGATGCACGGCAAAGAGCATGACCACGCCGCCGGAAGGCAACCTGACGGCTCCTCTTCTCCATCATCCTTTTTTCTTCCCCCCGTTCGCCCCCCTTCATCCAATCGCAGAATACCGAAAGACTGCAAACCGTGCAATCATCCGGCAAGCACGGGCAGTTCCATCGGCCCTGACGTCAGAGCGAATTGGGCAGACTGCATGCAATCCGGCTCACAGCAGCCAACGAGCGAGATTGAAGTAGATCAGAAGTGTTGCCATGTCGGCCGACGCCAGCACGATCGGGCCGGAGGCGACCTGCGGATCTCGCCGCAACATCCTCAACACGTTCGGCATTCCCGCGCCGATCACGGCGGAGCATGCAACGCTTCCGCCGATGCCGCCGAGCAGAATCAGAGCCACGGTGAACTGCCCCAGCCAGACCAGTGCCACCAGGGCAATCGCAACCGCGCTGGCGACTCCCAGGAGCAGCCCGGTCATCGCCTCCAAACGGATCTTACCAAGAATACCCCTCAGGGTGGGTCTCTGCCCGTGCAGGGCTTGGAGAGCCAGAGTGACCGACTGAATGGCCACACTTTCCGACAACGCCAGCACCACCGGGATGAACAACGCCAGGGCTACCGCGTGCTGAAGCTCGGCCTCAAACACGCCCGAAAGGAATGCCGCCAGAATGCCCCCTGCAATGTTGGCGATCAGCCAGGGAAACCGGCTGCGAAACGCGATGAGCGGAGAAGACTGCTGCGACTCCGTCACATGAACGCCGATCAGTTGGAACAAATCGTCGTTCTGGGTGTTGCGGTCCAGATCGCTCAATTCGTCCGTATAGAGTTCGACGTCCACCACGCCGACCATCCGGCGTTCCTCATCGACGACCGGAAATGCAAGCAGACGATGCAGGATGAAGTACTCGCATGCGTCCAAGATGGTCGCGGTCTGCGGCAGAGTCAGCATTTCCCGAACCATGATCTCCGAGATCCTCCTGTCGAGCTGATTCAGAAGCAAACGGCGAGTCGGCACGACGCCCTTCAAACGGCCGTCCTTATCAGCCACGTAAAAATAAACGATTCTGCCTTGAGGTTGGCTCTCCCGAAGGCTTGCCAAGGCCTCGCCAACGGTTTGCTCAGCATCGAGGCGGGCGAAGTCCGTTCGCATGTGTCCGGAAACGGGTTCGTTCAAGTGTCTTTTGATTTGACTGGGCGGCATCTGGTTTGCCTTGGATGTGGTTCGAGGCAAGCGGACGAGAATTGCTTGTTAGTGTCTTTGTGCTGGACTTGTGCGCATGGTGCGCGCGTGTTTGTGAAGGTTGGGTTGCGGGCTTGCCCCGCCTTGGGATCGCAAATGGCGACGAATCGCCGGCCGTGCAATGCTCACGGAAGCAATTCGCGATACAAGCGAACGTGAGCCTCCACCATCTTATCCACGGTGAACTCCGTGGCTACCCGATTCCTGGCAGCCCCGCCCATCCTGGCAGCCAACTCCGGATCTTCCAGAATCTGCTGGGTGTGCTTGGCAAACGTGGCCCGGCGGCGTTCGGCGTCGGCTTTGGCTGCCGAGACCAACCGGCCCGTCACGTCGGGAACAACCAGGTCGCGGGTGCCGGCAATATCGGTGGCCACGACGGGAATCCCGTGCGCCATCGCCTCCATAATCGCATTCGATTGCCCCTCGTAGGCACTGGTCGACCAGACCACGTCGAAATGCGGCAGGATCCGCCAGGCGTCGTCTCGATGTCCCAGGAAGTGGACCCGATCGCGAATCTCGACCTTGTCGCGAAACCGGCGCAGCCGGTCGCGCAAGGGACCGTCGCCAAGGATGAGGAGATGCGTATCGTTGCGCACGCGTTTGAGCAGATCGGCCGCCCAAATGGCGTCGTTCACCCGCTTCTGCGCCCAAAGCCGCCCGACGAGGCCGATCAGCCGGCTGTTAGGGGGAAGGCCCAACTCTTCAAGGAGCACCTCTCGCGGCGTCGTGCTCGGCTTGGGAGGCAGGATGCCGTTTGGAATCACGACGAACTTCTCCGCCGGCAGTCCGCGTGCACTGTAGAACTCCTTGACCCCGGAGCTGTTGGTCACGATCCGGGCCGTTCGCCGGGCGAGATAGCGATCGACGGCCAGATCGCGGCTCCCCTTCCAGGGATCGACGCAGCGTTCGCCCGCCACCAGGCACTTCACGTTGCACCACATCCCGGCGGCGCGGCCGTAGGCGTTGGCCGCGAAGATCCAGGTGTGGATCAGGTCCGGCTCCCAGTTGCGGATGAACCGCGTCAATCGGAAGAAGGCTTGCGGATCGATCTTCCACCGCTTGCCGATCACCGTGGCCGGAATGCCGGCCTGTTCGAGGTCTCCGAGCAGGGGCCCGCCACGAGTCAGCGCGCAGACGTGAACGTCGAACTCGTCGACCGGCAACCGGGCGGCCAACAAGGCCAGTTGTTTTTCGGCCCCCGCCCGATCGAGCGTGGGAATGACTTGCAGAATCCGCTTTTTCACGATTGACTCGGTTTCCTCTTTCGCCGGACCAGGTTCTCCAGCAATCGGAGGTGGTCGTCGGCAACCTTCCCGATGGAGTAGTTCTGCTCGACGTGAGCTCGCGCGGCCGCGCCCACGGAACTCGCTTGGCCGGCATCGCCGCACAGGTCGACCAGGATGCGGCCCAATACGTCGCTCCCGCCCGGCGGATACAGCCGCGCCAGCGTCCCGTCATCCAACACGCTGCGATGTTCGGGCCGGTCCGCCGCGGCAACGGGCAGTCCGGCCGCCATCGCCTCCAACAACAGCGCCAGCGACTCGGGGAGATCGTCCCCGATGATCGCGACATCGGCGGCCGCCAGCAATTCCGTCACATCGGCAAACACGCCCGGAATCACCACGCGTCCGGTCAGTCCCGCCTTCTCGATCCGGCGGTTCAACTGCGATTGATTGGCTTCGGCCCCAACCAGCCAGAGGCGTGCGCTGGGCCATCGCTCTGTCACCAGACGCCAAGCGTCAATGGCGGTCGCCGGCCCGGTCCACTCGTCCAAACTGCCAGTATACACGGCGACAGGCGTCTTGGGGGGGCAGTGGAGCAGAGTATTGACGCCTTCCAGGGCCGATCGAGCGGCCAGTTTGACGGATAGGTCTGCCGGGTCGGGAACGGCAACGCCGCCGACGATGCGGTGGATTCGATCGCGCGGATACCCCGCCGCGATCAGTTCGCGATGCGAAATCTCAGTCGGTCCCACAAAGGCGTCTGCCTTCAGGGCAAGACGTTTGATCTTCCGCCCGCCTGCCGACTCCAACTGCCACAGACAATCCCCCGTCTGTCCCGAACCCTCCGCCCGCAACACGACGACACCCCACCGGCGGACCGCCTTGAGAACCACGTGGGAATCCTGTCGTATCCCGCACACGTAGACTGCATCGTAACGCCCTGCGTTGTCGCGCATATGCAACGAGAGATTCCGCAGCCAGCGGCGCGTACCGAGAAAGCCCTTGCCGCGTCTCGGCAGGCGCAACACCCGCACCCCTCGATAATCGATTCGATCCGGCCAGTTCGCCTCCCACTGGACGGTGATCACCGTCACCGCCACGCTGCGAGCGACCAATTCGGCCGCCAGGCTTGCGATCGCCCGTTCCGCTCCCCCCGCGATCGGCCAGAACCGCCGAGTTACTATCGCCAGCCGCATCCGAAACACTCCCGACCTTCTCCAAGCAGGCCACGCCCTCACGCTTGCCTAACCAGATACATACGTTCAGAACCAGGGCTCGATAAACCTGTCCGAAAGAAACAGACCGGCATTCTAGACGGCAGGACGCCGTCGTGAAAGCCTGCGGAACTGGGGCGGATCAGGGCTGCGGCAAGGCGTTGATCTGCAGCGAGCGAACTCCGTCGATATCGACCTGTTTTGTCCGCGGGCGAAAACCGATCCTGCCCGCCGGAATGCTCCTGAAGGGAGCGCCCGGGTATTGCTGGAACGTGAGCTCTGCGGGTGCGTATCCGTTTCCTTCCAGGATCAGCCATTCCTTGGCTTCGCTGTAGGTGATGCGGTTGGCCCGGGCCGTGAAGGTGGCGTTTTCAGCCACGACATTCCCGAACGCCTCCAACTCGACCGACCTGGCGTCGGCGACCGGCAACGGTGCTTCTGCCACCGTCAAGCGATCCGCCGTCAGCAGGACTCCCTTCTCGCTCAGCGCGTCGGGATTGTTGACGTCGAGCCGGGCCTGCCACGAATCGACCTCATCGTAGACGCATCGGACCCGCTCGGAGAACGTAGCCACGCCCCGCTCGCGGTTGCCCGTCATCATTTGCGGGAACTCAACGTGCAGGTAGAGCAGTTCCTTGCCGGTCTTCTCTTCCGTTGCCGGAGGTTGTCCCTGGCCGAAACGGCCTTCAAGCAACTCGCTCGATCCCGGTCGAATCGTGGTGATATGTCCCGGCCCTCGGGCCGAGAAGTCCCCCGTGCGGCGGTTGATCGTCAACTCCTCCGCCTGGAATTGCTCCCACGACAGTTCGTCCGCACTGCCCGGAGTGCCGCCAATCCCTACGCTCACCTGATGCAGCATGCCTGCGCTGCCCGTCGCCGAGGATGCGGAAGCATTCTGATAGCTGTGCCCCTCCATGAATACATTGCCACGGCAAGTGATCAGTTCCACATCGGGTTTCGGGCGGTCCTTCGACCGTACATCGCGGAACAGAATCTGCGGAGTGAAGTGCACCTCGAGAACGTCCGTTCGCAAGTACTGGTTGGTCGCCTTGGCGAGGACTCTTTCCTCAAACGTCGCCTTCCGGCCGTCGAATTCCATCCCCTTCTGCCAGCTCACCGTGAACGTGTCGGCGTGCGACCGCGGATTCCTCTTGAGATCCCGCTCCATGGGCAGGCTCATGTCTCCCGCTCCGTCGATGCGGAGGATGTTCGTGACGTTGTTCACCTTGATGTTCGTCCCTCGAACCGCCATCCCGCGTCCTCGGAATACGGCGGGTCGGCCCAGTACGGCAATCTGCGTCCTCGAAGCGTCGTGGAAGTCGGACACTTGAATCCGGTCGCCCTCGATGTGCGTCGGCGGATCGTCGCTGTGGACCAACGGGAACTCGTCGAGTTGCACGCCCCCTTCCAGCAACAGGTTGGCCAGTTCGGCATCCCCGTCGCGCATCAGCACCTGTGCCTGAACCGAGTTGCCGAGAACCCGGTAACGCCGCTCGATCGGTTCGCCGGGGGAATGCGGGCGCAACGTCTCGCCCGACGCCCCGCTCGAAGACGGACTCGCCATCGACCGCTCGTCTGCTCCGGCAGATTCTTCGCCGCCCGAATGCGGCGTCTCTCCCGCTTCTTTGAACCAGATTTTCATCTCGTTCACTTTCCCGAACAGTTCCGGCGAATTGACTTCGACCTGCTGCTGAATGTGCATGCGGTCCGGAACGATTTCGAGCTTCTCGCGATCGGGCCCGGCGGGCAACTCGAACAACCAGAAATCGATGCGTTCAGCGTTCAACTTTCCCACGCCGGAGTACCGAAGGTCGACCCCGCCGCTGAGCGTTGCCAGATGCTGGTCCTCGCGGGGCTCGAGTTGCAGCAGGTCATTCCACTGCACGAAGATGTCCTGCCCCGGGCGATCCTGCAGTTCTCCCTGCAATCGCCCCGGCCCTTGCGCGTGGATCTCGCCCAAACGCCCTTCGGCTTTTGCCGTATACTGGATGCTTTTCGCCCAGATGCGGTTCTTCTTCTCGCGGAGAAAGACCTCGTCGCCCAGATCGAGGGTCACGCGTTTCTCTTCTACTTCGTAGACGAGTCGCCCGCCGCGTGCCTCGGCGTCGCGACTGAAAACCCGGACAATCACCGGGTTGCCGGTCGCTTCGATTTTGCGAAGCTGGAGATCCATGTCGGACGTGCCCGGCAGAACAGGCTCGTCCTGCTTGCCGTCCAGGTTCACCAGCCCGCGGCGCGACCGGGCGAATCTGAGGGTCAGCACCTCGCAGTTGAGCTGATCGGCGGACCCGTTCGGATTCAACCGGTAAACGTCCACTCGATCCTGAAACCTGGCATACTGGCCGGCCAAATCGAATCGAAACGGCCCTTCGCATTTGATTTCCAGCGGGCCCATCGCTTCCGGGTCGGCGGCATCCTGGACAAGCCCGGTGGCGGCCGGCGTCTCCTTTTTGGGCGGCTCCAAGTGCAAGGAATCCAACTCGAGGAGCTCGAACGACTCGATTCCACGGACCTCAGGCGGTTGGCCGGCCGATCCGGGACGCTCCTCATCGCAGTCGAATTTGATCACAAGGTTGCGCCCGCTGCCGTAGGACGGTCCATAACGAAAGCGTACCGAATTGGTCGTTGCGGCCTGATCGGGCATGAGTTGCACGTCCCGCGTGACGATCAGCAAATCGTCTTCCGGACCGTCCGATTCTCCGGGACTGGTAATGGTGATCTCGCCGAGCAGGCGGCCCGACGTGGGACGCTCCACCTCGCCGCTGCGCAGATCGAGCGGCCGCCCGAAGACCAGCATCGCGCCGGCGGGCGCATAAAGCACGATCGGCGGCTTCGGTTTGACGCCTTCTTCCGACGCGCCCGGCGTGTAGATCAGCACGCACGGCTCGATCTTCACGCGTCCATCGTCCAGATTCGTATACTTCTGCATCAAGAGCTTGACGTCGTCGCTCTCGATGATCCAGGGGGTTTCCAACTGGGCCCGGGCTTGCGGAGGAACCAGTTGCTGCAGCTCGCCCAAGCGATTGTTGATTCGCCGGGCGGCGCCGCGGCGTGTTTCGCCTGCAATCCCTTTTTGGGGCCCCGAGGCCGCCGGTTCGATCAGCGGAACCGCCACCAGCGCGTAGAGCCAATAGGCTCCCAGCACCGTGGCGAAACTCGTGATGAACCGGATCAGTTTCGGCATCGAGTCAGTTCATTCTCTATGCGGGTCAAGCCCGTGTCTCAGCGTCGTTCGCCTGCCTTAGTAAGAACTCAGAAGGTCTTCCCAACGCTGCTGGTTCTTCAGAATCATCTCCACCGTCTCTCGCACGGCGCCGTGACCGCCGGGCAGGGAAGTGACAAAATCGGCCGCCTGGCGTACCTCGAGTGCGGCGTCCGCCACAGCCACGCCGAGGCCCACGGCACGAATCAGGGGCAGATCCGGGAGGTCGTCCCCGATATAGCCGACATGGCTCAATGGAAGTCCCAGCTTGTCGACGATCTCGTGGACGGTGACCATCTTGTCTCCCGTCCCTTGACGAACCAGGCTCACGTCGAGTTCGCTCGCCCGGATCTTCACCGCGTGGGAACTCCGCTGCGTGATGATCCCGAATCGATTCCCGCTCTTCTGCCACAACCGGACGGCCACGCCGTCTCGAACGTGGAATTGCTTCGACTCGATCCCCTGGTTGTCGTAGACGATCCGCCCGTCGGTCATCACGCCGTCCACATCGCACAGAAGCAGTTCGATCGCTCGGCATTTCGCACTAAGGTCGCTCAACTCCTCCTCCACAAGTTTCTCTGGCAAGACGGTTGTTTACGCGCTGCGACGCTGCTTACGATCGTGCGCGATCCGATCCGGCGCCTCGGCCGGTTCCGCCACTACCGGTTCTTCGAGTTGCGGAAACAGGCCGACCACGTCGGTCACGTCGATCAGGCCCGTGGGACGCCCGTCGGCGTCGACCACCGGCAGTTCGCTGATCTTCCGTCCCGCCATCAGGACGACGGCGTCCGTCATCATGGCCCCGTCTTGAATGGTGATCGGGTTTCGGGTCATCACGCCGCGGATCGGTTGATCGAGCGTCTCTTCACGCCGGTGCTCAAACAGCCTGGCCAGATCGCTGTCGGTGAACAGTCCCGTCAGTCGCCCCTCGCCGTCGACCAGCATAATCGCTCCCGTTCGCCGGCCGGGCATGCTCCGCTGAACGAAGACTTCGCGCACGCTCAACGAATCGTCGGCCACTCGGCACATCTGCAACGGGCGACAATACTGACCGACCCGGCTCAGTTTGCGGCCCAAAGCTCCCGCTGGATGAAACCGGGCAAAATCTTCCCGTGCAAACCCGCGCATCCTGCTCACGACCAGCGCCAGGGCGTCACCCAGGGCAAGCATCGTGGTCGTGCTCGTACTCGGGGCAAGCCGCAGGTTGCCCGCCTCCTCAAGCGCACCAAGCTCGAGCACCACCGCTGCCGTCCGCCCCAGCGTACTCTCCTCGCGGGCGGTCATGGCGATGATCGGCACGCCCATTTCCACCAGTGAGGGGAGTAGTCGCAGGATCTCTTCCGTCTCGCCGCTCTGGGAGAGAATCAGCACGACGTCGTCCTGGCGAAGACGTCCAAGGTCGCCGTGGACCGCCTCGGCTGGGTGCAGAAAGTGGGACGGCGTCCCGGTGGAGGCAAACGTGGCCATCAACTTTCGGCCGATCAGCCCGGCCTTTCCCATGCCCGAGACAATCAGGCTGCCTCGACAGCCAAACAGGAGGTCGGCAGCACGGCAGAAACTCCGGCCCAGGCGGCCGGCGATCGACCGGATCGCTTCGCTCTCATTCAGAAGTATTTCTCGCCCGAATCGGAGCTGCTCGAAAACAGACAACTGACCGGTCGCTCTGGCACCTTCCAGGCTCATGCGTTCGTCATCCTTGACGTTTGTCGATAGTAAGACCCAGGCCCTACTCCGGCGTATCAACCGGCGTCGGCGGAATCCGGCTTCATGGAAATGTAGACCCTCCGTGGGGCAACCCCGTGCCCAAGGAGACGGCGGATTGTAACTCCTAATACTGTTTGCGGCAACGCAGACCTACGCTGTCCTGACACCAGCGTCTCCTGATTCCTTGTCTTAGCTATGCTATTTGTGCTGTTTATTATGCGTATCTTGTCTAAATACTTCTGTCAGGGGGGGAGTCGTTGCCTCTTTCTTGTCAGTCGGGCTCTGTGAACGCAACCTACGGTTAAACAAGGGGATTCAGGTCACTCGGGCAGAATCGGTCTGACGATACTGCAGTCCTCCATCTGCCTCGCCGCGTATTCTCCTACGAACGAGGGATGAGTCGGGTTCGCCGCCTGTGCCGATCCGCCTGTATCCGACAACCGATTCCAGTAAAGAGGGCACCTTGCCAATGTCTGTGGGTCTGCTCGATTTCACGCTCTCCGCGTTGATTGCGGTACTTGGCACGCTGACGGGGTGGTTTTGGCGTAAACTGCGGGTTCTCTCCAAGGCAGCCAACGCCGCCTCTTCGGAGACGCAGATGAGACATGCCGAGGCCATTCTGGGGCGCTTGCATGATTTGGCGGCAGGGGTGGCTGCCGACGTGGGCGAACACAACTTGCAGGTGGAAGCGATCAACGATCGGTTGACGGCTCAGGGCGGCAACGACGCAACGGCCGTGGTGGCCGCGGTGAGCCAATTGCTGGCAGCCAATAGCCAAATGCAGCGGCAGCTCGATTCCGCCCAGGAGCGGCTTCGGGAGCAGGCCAAAGAGATCGAATCGCAGACCGCAGCCGCTCGAACCGACGCCCTGACAGGCCTGGCCAATCGCCGCGTTTTCGACGGCGAACTGGCAGCCCTGACCGAGCGGTATTCCGAAGAAGGCAAGCCGTTTGCCTTGACGATTCTCGATATCGACCATTTCAAGGAATTCAACGATACTTACGGCCATCAGGTCGGAGACGTCGTTCTGCAGCACGCCGCAAAGGTGTGTCTTGCCTCGGTCAGTGACACCGACGTCGTCACCCGTTTTGGCGGCGAAGAGTTTGCTGTGATCCATCCGGGCACGTCGCTGGAAGAGGCCACAAGCCGAGCCGACGCGTTGCGACAAGCGCTCGATCATTCGCTCATTCGCACCGATGACAAGGAACTCCACGTGACGGTCAGTCTGGGTGTGGCTGAAGTCGCCGCCGCCGACAAGCCGGCGAGTCTCATTGTGCGAGCCGACCAGGCTCTCTATGCCGCCAAGCAAGGCGGCCGGAACCGAACTTTCTGGCATGACGGGGTCGGACCCCAGGCCTACCGGCCGGCGCAGGAATCGCCGGCAACCGAGCGTGCCGAAGTTCTGCCCAAAGCGGGACAGGCCGGCAACTCAACCTCCACACGAAACGTGCGCGGGCCGTGCGGACAAGTCGCGGATGAAGACTCAAAGAACCTCTTGGATCGCCCTGCGTTTCTGCAGAAGCTCGCCGAATTTATTGCCGGCATGCGATGTGCTGAGGACGTCCCCACGGCTTTTCTCGTTCAGATCGATCGGTTTGACGACCACCTCGATCGCTACGGCGCGGCGATCGGAGGCCAACTTCTCAATGCGCTGGCGACCGTGCTGTTCGCGGTTGCTCGCAAACAAGGCGCCGTGGCACAATTCAGCAAACAGTCTTTCTCGCTTCTGGTTCCCGGCTACGGTCCCGCAGAGGCCACAATGATGGCAGAGCAGATCCGAAAGCTGAGCCGGCAATGTCCTTTGCCGATCGAGGCGGGGGCAGTAGAATTCACCTTGAGCATCGGGGCAGCCCAGGTCAGAGGCAACGACACGGCCGACCGCATGATCGAGCGGGCGGAGGCGGCGCTGGAGTGTGCCGTTCGGGCCGGCGGAGATTGTGTGTTCTTTCACACTGGCAGCGCCCCCGAACCGGCTGAAGCCATACTTTCCGAGGCGAACTGCGCCGTTTGATGCCGATTCCCTTCGAACCTCAACGGACCATTGCCGGAAGCCGAACGTGCGGTGCGGCTGCCCTGACCATGGTTTATCGGTCGTTGGGAGTGGAATGCGAGCAACCGGCCGTCTGGCATCGCGTCGCGGAGGAGATTCGCGACGGAGTCTGCGCCACCCGCACCCACCGGCTCACGCTGGATGCCAGCCGGCAAGGGTTGGCGGCCGTCACACTTCAGGCCGAGCGGCCCGCCGAGTTGCTTGCTCAGGTCTCGAAGACCGGTGCCCGGGTCGTCCTCAACCATCGGCTCCAGCGCGGCTCGCACCTGGGTCACTACAGCGTTCTGCTGCGATTCGACGGGCGGGAGATCGAGATTCACGATCCCCACGGCGGCCCGAACCGGGTGTTGCCCTGGGAGGAATTCGCCGAACTGTGGTGCCCCAAGCCGGGCCCTTCCGAGATCGTGGGCGGGGTGCTGGTTGCCATCGGGACCCGGCCCTCAATCGCCGGAACCTGTGACCACTGCGGCCAGCAGATTCCAGCGGATTGGTCCTGTGGGCGGTGCGGCCAGCCCGTGCCAACCGGTCCGGCGGGCGTCGTCACCTGCGTCGCTCCGGGGTGCCCCGAGCGGTTTTGGCGTCGGCTGTTCTGCCCTCACTGCGACTGGGCGAAGAGTTGACTCCCCTGAGGGGGCAGGAGAACTGCAAAGTCCTCTTGTGGCAAGAAAAGTAGCAGGCACTCTCCGAGAGCCGCTGGCGGGAAATCGGGATTTCCGGCAGTTCTGCGGACGGCACGGCGGAGCATGCCTGCTACTTTCTTCGGCGGACGGCACGGCGGAGCGTGCCTGCTGCTTTCTTCGGCGGACGGCACGGCGGAGCGTGCCTGCTGCTTTCTTCGGCGGACGGCACGGCGGAGCGTGCCTGCTGCTTTCTTCGGCGGACGGCACGGCGGAGCGTGCCTGCTACTTTCTTTGGCGGACGGCACGGCGGAGCGTGCCTGCTACTTTGCAGTTCTCCTACCTGAGCGGGTGCGGCCCTGGTGGACTGGGCGGGATTCAGGTAGAATTCCAGGGTTATCGACAGTGGTCGAAGGCTTGCAGTACAGGAGAATCGAGTCCAATGATCGTTACGACCAAGGAGCTTTTCAAGCACGCCTATGGCAAGTACGCCATCGGTGCCTACAACATCAACAATCTGGAACAGACCGTCGGCCTGTTTCGCGGCAACCTGGGCAAGGTCGCCTCGAACGAAGAGAAGGTCGACAACGCGAAATCGGCTCCGTTCATCGTGCAGATTTCCCGTGGAGCTCGCGGGTATAGCGACAAGCGGTTCCTGGAAGCCATGATCCGAACGGCGGAAGAGGTGTTTCCGGAAGTGATCTTCGCCGTGCACCTGGATCACGGCACGGAAGAGGCCTGCTACGATTGCATCGACAGCGGTTTCTACAGCTCGGTGATGATCGACGCCTCGCATCACGAGTTTGCCGAGAACGTGGCCATCACCAAGAAGGTGGTGGAGCGGGCTCACGACAAGGGGATCGTCGTCGAGGCCGAACTGGGCCAACTCGGCGGCGTCGAAGAGGACATCGTCGGCAGCGTTTGCCTTACCGATCCCGGTCAGGCGGCGGAGTTTGTGGAGAAATCGGGCTGCGACTCGCTGGCGGTGGCGATCGGCACGTCGCACGGAGCCTACAAGTTCTCGGGCAAGCAGGGACTGCGTTTCGACGTGCTGGAGAAGATCCAGGCGGCCGTCCCGAAGGATTTCCCGCTGGTGATGCACGGTTCGAGCAGCGTGCCTAAGGAGTGGGTCGACCGGATCAACAACGCCGGCGGCCAGCTCGGCGCTTCGAGCGGCGTGGCCGAGGATCAGTATCTGCCGGCCGCCAAGCTGGGCGTGTGCAAGATCAACATCGACACCGACGGCCGGCTCGTCTGGTGTGCGATTCACCGCGAGTCGTTCCGCGACGATCCCAAGAACTTCGACCTTCGTCCGCCGGGAAAGACGTTCATGGCGGCCTACGCCGAGTACATCACCCACAAGAATTCCGTCCTCGGCTCGGCCGGCCAGCTCGAGTCGGTCCGCAAGTCGCTCGGCTGAGCCGCGACCTTCAGGCCGGCTAACGGCCATGACGAATCAACCAACAACCGCACGTCGGGATCACTCCGAACGTGCGGTTTTTTCGTGCGTGGGTGGTTCTCCCGTGGATTATGACTTGCTCACGAGCGGTGCGGGGGGGCGGTTTCTGGTATAGTGGTGCCAATCTCAGCAGGAGAGAATCCTATGACGCAAATCGCACACAAGACGATTCTCATCACCGGGGGCGCATCGGGTATCGGGCGGCGTCTGGCTCTCAAGACGGCGGGGCTGGGGGCGAGGGTCGTCTTGTGGGACCTTGACGGGGAGGCGACGGCGCGGACGCTCGACGAACTCCGGCAGGCGGGGCCGGAGGAACCTCGGGGTTACCGCTGCAACGTAGCCGATCGCGACCAGGTCTACGAAACGGCCGAAACAGTTCGCCGCGAGGCCGGCCGGGTCGATATTCTGGTCAACAACGCGGGCTGCGTTACGGGCAAGCGGCTGCTCGACTGCACGGACGAGGAGATACAGAGATCGATGGAAGTGAACACGCTGGCCCACTTCTGGACGGTCAAGGCGTTCTTGCCGGCGATGATCGAGGCCGGGGCGGGGCACATCGTGACGATCGCCTCCGCGGCGGCGGTGGTCGGCGTGGCGGGCCTGGCCGACTACTGCGCCAGCAAGTGGGCCGTGTTCGGATTCAACGAGTCGCTGCGCGTCGAACTGAAGCAGACGGCCCCCTGGGTGAAGACGACGGTCGTCTGTCCCTTCTTCATCAGGAGCCGGATGTTCGAGGGGGTTCGCACTCGGTTCAGCCGGCTGCTGCCGATTCTGGACGAAGAGGTCGTTGCCGATCGGATTGTTGGGGCGATCTGTCGCGATCGGGCCCAGGTATTTCTGCCGCGGCTGGTGGGGTTCGTGCCGCTGCTGAGGGTCATGCCGGCGTGCTGGTACGACGGCCTGTCGAACCTGCTGGGCATCAACCGGGCGATGGATACCTTCGTGGGCCAGCACGCGGGCGCAGCACCTGTTGAGGCGAACAAGGAGACGCGGCCTCAGTAGGCGAGCGGGTGCATGCTGCGTGGGGGGGCATTGTGTTGATTGTCAAAGATCGGAAAGATCTGGCGTAGAACCAGGTGAAGGCGCTATCTTTTGTCAATGCGAAATGGTTGCCGGCAGGTGTGGCGGGTGGTGCATGTGTCGATCGATAGGGGCATGCGTCGCCTGATAGCTATCATTTTATGTTATAAGGGGTTACGGTGATTCTGGGAGGCTGCAATCAGGATACACCTCTCCATGGGGGAAAAGAGCAAAAACGGGAAGAAAGGGGGGGAACGCTTATCGACGCTTATCTACGCTGATCGGGAGTGATTGGGAGTTGGTCAACGAGGGCACGATTCTGCCGATATCGCTGGCTGACGGGTGTTCCTTAGTGGGGGTTAGTTTGCCCAGATCCCCTGCTCCATTGTTTGCATTGTTGCCATTGTTGCCATTGTTGCGCGTTTTTTTGTTCTTGGTACTTATGGCTCACAAGGGGGGTAGCGGGAATCGCATCCGTCATGTGTGCGTTAAGTGAATGCGAGGGTTCTGATAGTATACAGATATATACTCTTTTGTCAAGAGGAAAGATGAACAGTCGGCGAAATATCTGACGGCGTTGTTTGCTGCTGTTGAGAGTCGCAGGCTGAAGGCCGGACCTCGAGGGGGTTCATTGTGGTGGAGCGGGATCAACGATGGCTGTACACTTTCGGTCGTTGATCGTGCGGGCACGGTTCGGCAGCTCCTTTTCTTGTATCCATTCAGCCGTCCGAAGTAGCAGGGCTGCCGGTCGGAAGGCGGGCAATGTGGGTTGGAATGGGAATGGGATTCGAAGCATAGGAACGTGTTCGTAATCGCCCGAGGTCCCACCGCCTACCGACCTTTCCAGCTACTTCACTTGGCTGAAGTGTTACCTTCTTTTGAAATGGGAATTGATCATGATGCGTCCTGTCCGTTTCGTGACGGTCGTGGTGTTTGCCGCCGTTCTGCCGATAGCCGTACGCGGCGCGGAGTTGCACGGCGAGGTACCCAATCCCTACGAAGACGCGGCCGTCGAAAAGGGACGTCAGCTCGGGATCGGTTCCATGGGGCTGGAGGGTCCGGGGAGTGTGGAGGTTCTCAGCCATCAGACGTTTACCCTCCAGTACACGGCAGGCCGGGCCGGCATCCGGCCGGGGGGCGGCCTGCGGATCGGGCTCAGGCACCTGTCGAACTGGAGCGCCCCTCAAAGGGCCGATCCGAAGGCGGAGGGGTACATGACGATCGAAGCGCCGGAGGGACAGCCTGTCCGGGCGACGGTCGACTTCCGCAACAAGTACTTTGCCGAGTACTTTGCCTGGCACAACATGATCGAAGTCGTGCTGCCGGACCGCGGCATGAAGCCGGGCGAGACGCTTCGCATGACGCTCGGCGACACTTCGGGCGGATCGCCGGGGATGCGGGTGCAGCCGTTTGACGAGACGTGTTTCGTTTTCAAGACGTTCGTCGACGCACTGGGCGAGGGCAAGTATCTGCCGCTGGGCGACAGCCCGGCCATTGAGATCGTCGCGGCCGAGCCGGTTCGCCTCAGCGTTGTGATGCCGTCTGACGCCGTGATCGGCCAGCCGACCTGGTGCCTGGTCCGGGCCGAGGACCGGTACGGCAACCCGGCCCCGAGGTATCGCGGCAGCATCGGGCTGACGTCCACCGATCCGAAGTCGGTCCTGCCCAAAGGTCACGAATTCACGGGCGACGACGGCGGCGTCTATCGTTTCGAGCCGTTGGTCATGGGCAGCGGCGGGGTGCAGACGGTTTCGGTTTCGGACGGGCAGTGGTCTGCCGTGTCGAATCCGGTGCGCGCTGGGAAGGAGAAGCCTGAGGAGTTGCTGCTGTGGGGGGACCTGCACGGGCACACGCTGTTTTCCGACGGCCGCGGCACCGTCGAAGAGTACTACGACTTTGCGGAGAACGTGGCGGGGCTCGACTTCTGTGCCGTGAGCGATCACGCCTTCGAGTTGGTCGACGCCATGTGGGAACATACGAAGAAGGTGACAAACCGGGCGAACAGGCCGGGTCGCTTTGTCACCTTTCAGGCCTACGAATGGAGCGGCAACACGCCGCTGGGCGGGGATCACAACTGCTACTTCCTCGACGACGATCCGCCTCTTCACCGGTCGACGAACTACTACTGCCCCGACAATCTGCAGATGGGCCACGACCCGGCGCCGAAGCTGGAGCGCGTGAGCGACGTGCTGGCGGCGTTGAGCAAGCATCTGACGGACAAGAACGTGATCTGCATTCCCCATTTCGGCGGCCGGAAGGGGAACCCGGAGTATCACGATCCGAAGGTGCAGCGGCTGATCGAGATCTTCAGCGAGCATCGCCGCAGCGAGGACTGGGCCACGACGTTTCTTGCCCGCGGGTATCGGCTCGGAATCATGGCCAGCAGCGACGGCCATTTCGGCAATCCGGGGCACGGGTATCTCAGGCCGACCTATGACTGGGAGCAGCAGGAGATCGGCATGGCGGCCGTGGCCGTGCGGGCGAAGGAACATACGCGGGAATCGATCTTCCGAGCCCTGTACGATCGGCATGTCTACGCCACGAGCGGCGATCGGATCGTGCTCGATTTCACGGCCAATGGTCAGCCGATGGGTTCTGAACTACAGGGCACTTCGGCACCGCTTCTTGAAGTTGAAGCGGTGGGAACGGCGGCGATCGCACGCATTGAAATCAAGAAGAACAGCGCGGTGGTGCACACGATCGAGCCCAGGGCGGTTCAAGCCGCCATCGAGTGGCGCGATCCTGATTTCGATCCGGCGAGAGCGTGCTATTACTACGTGCGGATCGAGCAGGAGAACGGCGAGGAGGCGATTTCGAGCCCGATTTGGTTGAATTGAGGAATCCTGTGCCATTCCCCAAACCTTTTGCTTAAGTGGTGGGCAGGAAACTTAAGAAACGTGGTGGGCTACCAGGAAACGTGGTGGGCAGTGCCCACCCTACAGGGCTACCAGGAAACGTGGTGGGCGGTGCCCACCCTACAGGGCTGCCCACCATTGGCCAAGGCCACCAATTGCCAAGGACACTGCATGTCGGATTATCGTCGCTATTTCGTTGCGGGTGGAACGTATTTCTTCACGCTGGTGAGCTATCGGCGTCGTCCGCAGTTTGTCCATCCGTGCGACGTGGAGCGCCTGCGGGCGGCGATTGCGCTGGTGCAACGCGACCAACCATTCCGCTTTCTCGCCGCGGTAGTGCTGCCCGAGCATATGCACTTCCTCTGGACGCTTCCGCCGGGCGACTGCGACTATTCGAGCCGCATCGGACGGAT